>Ga0256407_10003629_pt1 | contig 27121 bp, 31 predicted proteins | sample RumenRJG_04DNA_FD_193489 | JGI IMG/M metagenome (GOLD analysis project Ga0256407, IMG submission 193489) | Bovine rumen microbial communities from Lethbridge, Alberta, Canada - RJG_04 | ecosystem: Host-associated > Mammals > Digestive system > Stomach > Rumen | place: Canada: Alberta... | reverse complement strand
CTGGCATCCCATAAGTCCAGGCCTTCCAAAACATATGAGCGTATGGTCAAGCGACTTTCAAAAGAAGAGTACGAGAAGGAGAACGAGCGTCTTCGCAAGGAGAACGAACGCTTAAGGCTGGAGAATCTCCTACTAAAAAAAGTGAAAGCCTTAGTCGAGGAAAGAGAAGCCCGAAACAGAGTGATTGGGCATGGGCCATCGAAGAACTAAGGCGCAACGAGCATGCAGACCTCGATCTGCTGTTGGAACTCAAACAGATGGCTCGCAGTACGTTTTACTATCATCTTAAAAACAGCAAGAAGAAAGACAAATACAGAGAAGAGAAAGATATGATTTATGCCATCTTCCATAAGCATAAGGGGCGTTACGGCTATAGGCGCATTACGCTAGAACTCCGTAACAGGAATCGTCTTATTAACCACAAGACGGTCAAAAAGCTTATGGATGAACTCGAGCTTAAGAGTGAAGTGCGGAAAGTAAGATATCGCTCCTATAAAGGCGAGGTTGGCAAGACGGCCCCTAACATCATCGACAGAGATTTCGTGGCCGACAGACCTTATCAGAAGCTAGCTACGGATGTAACCCAGATGACTGTTGGTGGTTGCAAGATCTACCTTTCTCCTATACTCGATATGTGTGATGGAGAGATACTGTCTTACACCATTGCAGACGCGCCAAACTTAGAAATGGTGATGGGTATGCTCAACCAGATGTACGAGCGTATAAAGCTGCCTGAGGGCGTTATATTGCATTCTGATCAAGGATGGCACTACCAGCATGCAGCTTACCAGAAAAGTCTCAAGAAGCATGGCATTACTCAAAGTATGTCTCGTAAAGGCAACTGCTTGGATAATGCCATGATGGAGAACTTCTTTGGTCTCATGAAGTCCGAACTGCTCTATCCTGGTAAATACACATCGGCAGAGGTCTTCAAGAAAGACTTGATAGAATACATTGAATATTATAACAACGAGAGAATAAAGCTCAGATTAAATGGAATGAGCCCAGTACAATACCGGACTCAATTCCAAAAGAGCAATAGTGTTTAATCTGTCCAAACTTTGGGGTTCACTTCAAATGAAGAGTATCGAGGAACAAAAAGGGACAGATAACAACTCAATAGTGTCCCCCGAGGGACAGGCATTTAACGGTGATTCATTGCAATAAAAAGGATCGTTTTTACGTTAAAATATAAACATCTGCAAAGAACTGAAAAGAAATGAGCACGAAAAGGCTATTTGGAGGGACAGTGTTAGAAGCACTATTTCACTCGCATCACAGCGTATGCAAGAATGTGCAAAAATCCATGTTAACGAATGTGAACATGCAAAGAAACGATTTGCCATATTTTCAGATGTTTGCTTTTTCTTTTTTTGGCGGCAGCTTCATTTGCAGATTCTTGCCAATTTTCTGTTCCCCAGGCGTCCCTCGGAATAGTTTTTTTATTCCTAAAAATGTGTTATATGACTGATAATCAATTACTTATATTTGCAGATGTTTACTTCTGCATCGGAAAGTAGATTCTGCGTGGGGAAATAGCCTCGTCTAATTGCTTGAAAAATCAAGCAGTTACGCACCCCCAACTCTGATTCAAAGTGATAGAATAGTTTTTTGAGTATGTCGAAGAAGAAGTTCGGAAAAGAAGCCAAACGAGCACATATCAAGAAGGTGCAAAGCGAGTATAATAAACTCGCCAATACAAGGCGTTCTGCAATTCGTCGTTCTATATTGAATCGGAGAGGTTGTCGCTTTACTGGATCTTTTACTTGTGACTTATGTAGGCATACTAGAATGACTGGCTATTTCTATGAAACTGAAGCTGGAAAATATGAAATTTGTAAATTCTGTCATGACGGAATTCATGGTATAAGCTATCCTGTAAAGATACTTTATACTCCTATGGGGAATAAACGATAATAAAAAAAACAAGATATATGGCAAAGAAAAATGAAAATACAACCTCAATCGGATTTGAGGAGAAAATATGGAGAGCAGCAGACAAACTGTGTGGCAACCTTGATGCCTCGGAGTATAAAGTTGTCGTGCTGGGTCTTATCTTCCTGAAGTATATCAGCGACAGAATTCTCTTTCCAAACTGCGCCATGACGCTGGGCAGCTTCACAATCGACTCCTTGCCAAAAATAAAGCGAGTCGGAGTCATATAATCAAAGTTCTGCATATTTGCATTATTTTCATCACCTATAACTATAATATCACATCAAGCAACATCATAAGAGCAAAGCCTACAGCAAAAAGAATGGTACTCAGATTAGTATGCTCACCACTACTGGCTTCGGGTATCAATTCCTCCACAACCACATAGAGCATTGCTCCTGCAGCAAAAGCCAGCATGTAAGAGAGCATAGGAACAAACAGGGTTGCCAGCAGGATGACAAGAATCGCTCCCAAAGGCTGAGCAATACCACTTAAACATCCCAACAAAAAAGATTTTGTACGTGTCTTGCCCGATGTACGCATTGGAATAGAGACGATAGCACCCTCAGGTACATTCTGAATGGCAATGCCAAGTGACACAACGAGTGCACTGGCAACACTAATGTCAACGCCCTCCTGCCCTGCTCCAGCCAGAACAACACCGATAGCCATGCCTTCTGGAAAATGATGAATTGTAACTGCAAGCATCAACATTGTAGTACGAGAAAAACTTGAACGCAGACCTTCTGGCTGTGTTGTGCCAATATGCAGATGAGGGGTTAGCATATCAATAAGTAAAAGAAAGCCAATGCCTAACAGAAATCCTACAACAGCAGGCATTACGGCCCATTTAGAATCGCCCTGCATCTCAACAGCTGGTAACAACAACGACCAAAATGATGCTGCCACCATAACACCAGCCGCAAAACCAAGCAGTGACTTTTGTAGCAAGCCCGACATCTCTTTTCCTGTCAGAAACACCACTGCCGAACCAAGAACAATGCCCAACATCGGCACTAAGAGTCCAATAACTATCGTTTCCATTGCATGTTATTTCTTCATATTTCTGTCGCAAAGATATGAAATATATCAATACATTGCAATACCAAGAAATAGTGTATTATTAATTAATAACAAATATCGCACACGATTTATCGTTAAAGTTGCTTAAAGATTAAATTAAATCGCTTGCGACATAAAATACTATTTCTATATTTACAGCAGAAATATCGCAAGCGACATATCTACAGTTTCAAATAAAGAACAGCAATAATGCAGAAAACAATTCAAAATTATTAGGTATGACAAGAATTTATGATTTCAAAGCTTTAACGAGCAAAGGTAAAAAATTAGATTTTAAGCAGTTTGAAGGCAAAGTACTTTTAATAGTAAACACAGCCAGCAAGTGTGGTTTCACCCCTCAGTTTGCAGGATTAGAAGAACTGAACCAGAAATACAAGGATAAAGGATTGGTTATCATCGGTTTCCCATGCAATCAGTTTAAAGAGCAAGACCCTGGAACAGATGGACAGATTGAGGAATTCTGCCAGCTGAACTATGGTGTAACCTTCCAAATTATGAAGAAAACCGATGTGAATGGCTCTGCTGCAGAACCAATCTTCGAGTATCTTAAGGCTCAAGCTCCTACAGAAAAATATAAAGGTTTGAAAGCTAAGGCCACACATGCTATGCTTAAAACCATCAGTAAGAGTGTAGAGAAAGGCAGTGATATCTTGTGGAACTTCACCAAGTTCCTGATTTCTAAGGATGGAGAGACTATCAAGCGCTACGCTCCTACTACAGCTCCAAAGGACTTTGAGAAGGACGTTGAAGCTATGCTTTTCTAAACTCAATTATAGAAATTAAGATTTATGCACGCAGAATTACAACTCGACAATCAGATTTGTTTCCGTTTATATACAGCAAGTCGACTAATAACACAGGCATACACACCGATGCTGACTGAACTGGGCATCACCTATCCACAGTATCTGGTGCTGATGGTGCTTTGGGAAAAAGACAATCAGCCTGTAAACGACATTGCCCATCGTCTGCAGTTAGAGACTAACACCGTCACGCCCCTACTCCAACGCATGCAGAAACAAGGAATTATTAGCCGAAGAAAGGGAGAGCACGACAAGCGCCAGCAATTTGTCAGTCTCACAGAGAAAGGTCTCGAGATGGAAGAACAAGCATACCAGCTTATTCCTGCAGGTATAGGCAAACAACTCTCTGCCTGTCCGCTTCAAATAGATGATTATCAGCAACTCGCAGAAAAATTAGACACAATTATTGAAACATTAAAGAAATAATTGAAATCTTTGAATTAAGAAGCAAAACATAAAAAATAACATAAACATTATGAAGTATTTAAAATTCTGTTTCCGTTTACTGCTGGGTCTCTTTATGACCTATGCAGGTTATAGCCATCTTACTCATGCACGTCAGGAGTTTGTGGCTCAAGTACCAGTGTGGCTGCAGTTCAGTACAGACTTCACCGACTTTATTGTTCTTGCATCAGGTGTGGTGGAAATTTGCCTCGGACTTAGCATGTTATTCCTCTATAAAAAGAAAGCACTTGTTGGAGCATTGCTCGCACTTTTCTATGTGCTCATATTCCCAGGCAACATAAATCAATACGCAAACCACATTGATGCCTTTGGACTTGATACCGATCAGGCACGTCTTATACGACTGTTCTTTCAGCCTGTTCTCGTTTTCCTTGCCCTATGGTCAACAGGTGGTTGGAACTATTGCAAGAAACTATATTATAAATACAAAAAATAAATAACAATATGACAATACAAGAAGCTATTGAAGCCCGCCACAGCGTAAGGGCATATAAAAGTCAACCATTAACCGACAAAGTGGTTAAAGTGCTGAACGATAAAATTGCAGAAATCAATAAAGAAGGTAGCCTGCACATACAGCTAATCCAGAACGAGCCAAAGACATTCTTGGAAAGGCTGGCTAAATATGGAAAGTTTCGTAACGTCACAAACTATTTGATAATAGCAGGTGAAAAATCCGACGGACCTGAATAAACGTGCTGGCTACTACGGAGAACAACTGGTTCTTTTAGCCCAGACATTGGGACTTAACACCTGCTGGGTAGGACTCAGCTACTCAAAAGTGCCAGGAACATGATTCATCAGGATTCATGCCTGTACCACACGCACATTCCAATACATTATCGTCAGAAGAAATTTTATCTGCAATCTTCCTACACATTTTTCGATTAACCTTACCATTATATAGGTTTTCGAAAGGTTCATAATAATTCGATACTAGATCCCAAAACATAAATACCCTTTTTATTTGATGCAAAATAAAGATTTTCTTGCTACAACTTGGTTGCAAAAAGTCATATCCCATATATAATGGCATTCATTTCTATAAAAACAAAACTTATAGAAACAAATTATAGCCTCTTCAGATCCCGAACGATTTCCGAAGACATCCCGAAGAAAAAATTTTATAATCTTTAAACTTTAATATGACAACTGTTAAAAGAAATCGTGCACAGTTTTGTGCTCCTTCTAGAACATATGGGAAACTTTTAGACTCTCAAAAATATGGAGAATCAACTTCTAAAAGCTGAATTTCTGAATGAAGTTAACTTCATCGGCTTACGAAGTTAACTGAATAAGCTCACGAGAATAGATATGGCGAGCTACGTAGTTAACTGAACAAGTCGCTATTTTCTGTATATTTTGATGACAGGACTAAATATCAAGATTATAACCATCTAATAATCAACCAGTTGCGATTCCGTTATAATTTCAATATTCATAACCAGCCCGTCATAATTTCTAAATTCGCGAATTATGAGCACCTTTTTAAGAGTGAAAATTTAGGAATGAAAGGTTCGTTAAACTTTCGTGAATTCAACTAGCAAGTGCAAATTTACGATATTTTTTCGTAAAAGCATTCTGCAGGTGTCAAGAAGTTCTATTTTCTTTTGCTCTCATGTTAATCTTGTGCATTACTTTTGTCATGTATTGAAGTGAATAATTAGCCATAATAGTCCCTTTCGATATGTATTGCCTAATGAGTCCGTTCATGTTTTCTATAGTAGTTCAGCGTGCCGTTGGCTATAGATTGGATATAAACCTATTTCGGCTGGCGCATCCCTGTCATGTGGGTCAGTACGAATTCGTCGGCATGAACATAATTGAGCGTTATCGTATCCTTGGCAATCATCGCCAGATACATCTATTTATAGAGTGCTTCTATCTGTTGCTTATCATCCATCTTTTTATCGGATAAAGTTCGTTACAATACGTGTGGGTTCTGTCTCTGGCAGTCCGACTACCTCGCGCTCACGGGCAATGGCGCGGATAAGGAAAGCCATGTTGCAACCCAGAACGCGCATAGTCTGTAGTCCTTCTTCATCTTTCATTACTTCTTCAGGGTTATTACCATGCACGGCATTCCAGTAGCGACTTGCGACCACAGGCATCTCGCCGTGTAGGAAATACTTATTCAACTGGTCGAGCGTCGCTGTCGTACCCATCCTGCGGGCAGAAACCACAGCCGCTCCTACCTTGAACCGCTTCTCAAACGAGGCAGAAAAGAACAATCGGTTGAGGAATGACACCAGCGTACCAGTTGCCCCAGCGTAATACACGGGCGAGCCGATGACCAGTCCATCGGCCTGCTCGAACTTCTTTGCCACCTCATTGACAAGGTCGTTGCCAAACACGCATTTGCCTATCTCACGGCACTTGTAACACCCGATGCATCCGCGAATGTCCTTATTACCCACGTGGACGATTTCGGTCTCCATACCGTTCCGCTCCAGCTCGTCAGCCACAGTCCTAAGTGCCGTATAGGTGCACCCCTTAGCATGCGGACTTCCGTTAATCAGTAATACTTTACTCATATCAATGTGTAGCCTTTAGATATTGTAAATCACCATACCAATAGCTGGCGGTGCAACCGCCGTCAATAAGAATATCTGCACCACTGATAAAGCGGCCACGGCTTGACATGAGGAACTCGGCCAGGTCGCCTACTTCATCAGGTGTTCCAGCACGACGGGCAGGCATACCCTCAATCATCTTCAAATAGCCGTCCTTGCGAGGGCCATGCAGCTCGTCATTAGCCAACGGGGTGATGATAATGCCAGGGCTGATGCTGTTGATCGTAGCACCGCGACGGCCCCAACGGGTAGCCTCGTACATCACTCGGAGCACATTGCAGCGCTTCGAGTACTGATAGGCTTTCAGCGTGTCGTCGATAGCCTTCAGGAACGACAGTTCCAATAGTTCATCTACTGGTGTCATCGCCAGTGCCTCGTTCTGCTCCTGTGGCAATGCTGGCAGACGATGACCGCTCTGCGACGAGATTATCACACCTGAACCGCCTTCGGCAATTACCTTACCGAACTCCTCCAATAGCACACTCGTTCCGTAGAGATCCACACGAAGAATTTCCTCAACGGGAGCCTGCGAGGGTGATACGCCAGCGGCATTCACCACATTCATCACTTCGCCCTTACTGGTGGCAAATTCCACCAGCTTTAGGATGTCCTCTTTCGAACCGAGGTCACACTTGATGGTCGAGCATTCAAAGCCTGCATTCTCCAGCGTCTTCGTTGTCCGCTCTGCATTCTCCACACTATAGTCAGCCAACACCACATGCTTGCCTGCCGATACCCGGCGAATGATAGCCTGGCCAATACTGCCAGCACCTACCAATACTGATACTTGTTTCTTCATATTATCCATAGTTCTCAATCAAATACTTCACAAACTGGGGGTCGCCAAAGTTGATGGTGCCAATGTCGTGCTGATTCATGGTAGCAATCTGTGCCATCTCGTCAGCAGTCAATGAGAAGTCGAAAATGTCGAAATTCTGTTGCATGCGCTCCTTGTGCGTACTCTTGGGGATGGCCACGATGCCACGCTGAGTAAGCCAGCGGAGGGCCACCTGTGCAGCACTCTTATTATACTTAGCACCGATGGCTGCTAGCGCTTCGCTCTTCACGATGCCATCGACACCCTGTCCGCCAAGCGGTCCCCATGCCATCATCTTCGTGCCGAACTCAGCATGTATCGGCTCGATGCCCTTTTGCTGGATGAGGGTGTTACACTGTAGCTGGTTCACCATCGGCTTCACCTCTACATAGTGAGCGAAGTCGAAGAAACGGCCTGCCTGGAAGTTGCTCACGCCGATGGCGCGAACCTTACCGGCGCGATAGGCCTTCTCCATAGCCCTCCACGTGCCGAACACGTCGCCGTAAGCCTGATGGATGAGCAGCAGGTCGATATACTCCGTCTGCAATTTGCTCAGGCTCTCATCGATGCTCTTGGCAGCCTTTTCTTCGCCGGCATTTGAAATCCACACCTTCGTCACCAGAAACAAGTCTTCACGTCTGATGCCACTCTTGCGCCACGCATTGCCCACGCCCTCCTCATTAAAGTAGGCTTGCGCCGTATCAATCAGACGATAGCCAACAGAGAGTGCGTCACTTACGCAACGTTCACACTCATTAGGCGACACCAGAAACACGCCATAGCCCAACAAAGGCATTTCAACGCCATTTGATAATCTGAAAGTTTCCATATTCTATTAGTAGTTTGTTTACAGACTTGCTATCAGAATCTCCTTGATGTCCTTTTCTGTCAGGGGTGCGTAGGCATTCTCCAGACCTTCGTTAACGGCAATGTGGTGTGCCATCTCGTCGATACGGCTGTCGTCGATGCCGACCTCATGAAGATGCATGGGGATGTTGATGCTCTCGAAGAACTTATAAGTCTCGTCGATGGCCTTTTCAGCGATCTCCTGCTTGGGCAGCGAAGCATCGATACCAAAGACGTTGATGCCGTACTTCACGAAGCGGGGCAGTGTGCGCTCATTGAGGATATGGCGCATCCAACGCGGAGTGATGATGGCCAGACCTTCGCCGTGGGTGATGTCGTAGTAGGCAGAGAGGGCGTGCTCAATGCCGTGACAGGGCCAACCTGACTGGCTGTTGCCGAGGGCGAGGATGCCGTTGCAACCGTAGGTGCAGGCCAGCATCATCTCGGCACGGGCGGTATAGTCCTCGGGGTTCTCCAGACACTTGCGGCCATTCTCCATCAGGCTGCGCAGCATCGACTCACAGAAGCCGTCATTGAGCAACGTCGAGTCTTCCACGAAGTACTGCTCCATCGTGTGGTTCATCGCGTCGGCAATACCTGCAGCGGTCTGCTTCTTCGATACGGTGAAGGTATAGACGGGATCGAGAATAGAAACGGCAGGGAACAGATGGGGGTCGAGATAACCAATCTTGTCGTTGGTCTCGGTGCGCGAGATAACGCCTCCACAATCGTATTCTGAACCTGTAGCGGCAAGGGTGATGATATCGACGATGGGCAGGGCTGCCTGCGCCTGAACCTTATAGGAAATCAGATCCCAGGGGTCGCCGTCGTACTTAGCACCAGCAGCGATGGCCTTCGAGCAGTCGAGCACGCTGCCGCCACCCACTGCCAGGATCACATCGATGTTGTGCTCCTTGCAGAGGCGTACGCCATCGAGCACCGAGGGGTCGTACTTGGGATTGGGCTGGATGCCTGAGAGTTCCACGATGTCGTAGCCTTTCAACAGTTCCTTCACGCGGTCGTAAAGCCCTATCTTTTTAATGCTTCCGCCACCATAAGTGAGGAGGATTCTCTTACCAAACTGTGCCATGACGCTGGGCAGCTTCACAATCGACTCCTTGCCAAAAATGAGGCGAGTCGGGGTCATGTAATCAAAGTTCTGCATATTCTTATTATTTTAGTAGTTTGTTAAAATCCAAGTCCTTTAAGCCATTTCTCAACCTTAGCTTTTTCAGTACGCACTTCGTGTCCGTAGATGCTGAAACCCTTGGTAACATTAGCACCAGCAAAGGCTGCTTTAACGTCCTCCATGCAATTGGCAAGGCCTGAGCCCTCGTGGGTGGTGAAGGGGATGACGGTCTTGCCCTTCAGGTCGCCTCCATGTTTTTTGAAGAAGGTGAACATCACTTGTGGATAGGTACCCCACCAAACTGGTCCACCGATAAATGCGGTGTCATACTGGCTCAGATCCACGTCGCCTTCATATTCTGGCAGCTCTCCTTTTCTGGTCTCTTCCTTTGCGAGATTGATGAGTGGCGTATAGGCCATACCGTCGTACTTGTGAGTGACAATCTCAAACTGGTCGGCACCCGTAAGTTCCGTGATATAGTCGGCCACAATCTTTGTGTTGCCAACCTCAATGTTTCCTACTGCGTAGTTGTCTCCTGCATGCGAGAAGAAAATAACGATTGATTTTCCCATTGTGCTTCGATTTTTATGTTTGACTTCTTGTTTGTTTTGGCCATTGCAACCCGTCACAGTCAGCATGGTGACAAGAGCGATGATTATTGATTTAATATTCAGTACTCTCATTTCCTGTCAGATTAAAATTATTATCCTAATGCCTGATTAGTTGACCACTCAAAATACTGCTCGCGTTCAGCAATCCACCAGCGTCCGTCGACCTTCACATACTTGTCGTAGTAACGAACGGCATGAGTTGTCAACACGTCTTTACCATCCTGCTCGGTCACCAACGTAGCCAGTGCATAGCAGGTTCCTGTAGCATGGGTCTCATCAACAAAATCCACGTTCTGCTGACCGTTCATGTGGAACGAAACCTTGGCAGCACCGAAAGCCTTGTACTGGCGAATCATGTCCTGTACGTCGGTTGCCGCCATGCCCAGCTTGCCGCCGAAATAAACGTTCAACTTGATGTCGGGACGGAAAATCTCAACATAGCAGTCCTGATTGTTCTTGTCACTCTCTGTTGCATAGAAGTCTACTAACGCCTTCAACTCCATGCGGTCTTGCATTCTGAAATCCATTGTTCTAATCGTTCTTAAGTTTGACGGTGCAAAGTTACAGTGTTTTTCTTGTATAATTGTTTCACAAAAAGCGTCATAATTTTCACTTTTTGCATAATTCATTCGTTTATATATAAATTAATGAGTAATTTTGCGTCGTAGAACTCCAATTATGATGCCAATGAAGGTAGATTTCATGTATTCCACTGACTTCCAGGCAATGAATGCGCCTGAATTGAGTGATACTTGCATGCACCTGCTCTGCACGGCTGGTGAGGGCAGTTTTGTGTTCAACGAGCGGTGCTATCACATCGTGAAGAACGACCTGGTGGTGATACCCATGCCTGCCCGCGTCAGTAACATTGCGGCTCATGCCGACATGCAGGTGGAATGGTTTGCGGCTGACTACAAGTTTCTGCAGAACTTATTGCCATCGAATAACTACGGCATAGGTGGCAGCATCTCATTGAACCATGACCCTGTCATCAAACTCACGGATGAGCAGGCTGCCCTTATGCTTGCCGACTTCCACCGACTTCGTGAACGCATGGGCGACCGCCATCTGCTCTTCTATCGCGAACTGATGGGAAGTCTCTGTCTGACGATGATGTACGACATCTTCGAGCCTCATGCCCAGCGCGATGCCACCGACACCCATAGCGACCGTACGGCCTATATCGTGAAACAGCTCATGGCATTGCTTTCTACTGGCATCAGCCGCACAGAACGCGATGTGAGCTATTATGCCGAGCGTCTGAATGTGTCGCCCAAATACCTCTCTGCCACCATCAAACGTGTGACAGGCCATAGCGTCACCTCCTACATCGACCGCCACACCATACCCATATTAAAAGACTATCTGGGTGACGAACGCCTGTCGCTCACCCAGATAGCCGAACTGATGAATTTCGCCTCCCTCTCGTACTTCAGCCGCTACTGCACCAAGCATCTTGGCCAGTCGCCCAGCGAGTACCGTCAGAGCCTACAGCCAAAATAACACAACATAGCTTAAGGAGCCTTATTATTAAATATTATCTTCTGTATTATATTATTACATTCCTGCACTAAAGCAGGTTGTAATAATATGCAATACAATTTCAAAAAACACTACTACGATCCATACGATAGTTTGGACGTAGAATGGAAGGCAAGAATCTCACACGATTGGCTTTCCATAGGAGAAGCGGCTCACCTTTCTGGTTTCAGCCGCCAATACATCAACAGACTTGTCACAAGCGGTCGCATCATTGCAAAGAGAAGCAACGAGGGCAACTATGTGATTCCATGGAAGAACTTCGTCAAGTGGTACTCGGCTCTGCCTATCACTCCTTCCTCTCCTATCGGTTATGCAAGCCTTTCTCTCAAAGAGCTGATGCGATACACGGGCATGAGCAGATGCTGGGTGCTGAAGTTCGTCACACGAAACAACATCCCATCTTATTATGTTGGGATTTACCGCCGGTTCCACAAGTCTTTATGTGAAAAGGCATGGAAACATGAGTCTATCACCCTGAAGCATTGGCTGACACTTGAAGAAGCCTCTGCCTTTTTCGATGTGGACAGTTCCGTAATCTTCGCTCTCGCTGCTTTGCATAGAGCACGTGTGAAGAAGTTAAACAAGACCTATGTCTATAACAAGGCAGACACTCTTGCCGTGAAAAAGAAAGGAGGTGTGCTATGCCAAGGGTAATTCTGAAGTACAGATCCATTGCGCATGGAAACATGAAGTCCATCTATCTGGAGTTCAACCCACCCATTCATGACGCGAAGGGTAAAAGTGTAAGATATGAATGTCTGAACCTTGAAATCTACGCAAGCCCTGAGACTTGTCAACAAATCAAGCAGAACAAGGCAATTGAAGAGGTTGCAGAAACTATTCGTTGCGAGAGATACCTCCAGTTAGTTCGTAGCGACTACAGCTTTCTGGCAAAGGCAAGACTCGACGATGATTTCCTTGAATACTTCAGACAGAATGGCGATTGTCACGGTGCCAAATACCAGAGCAGCCGTCTGCACTTCGAGCAATTCTGTAAAGGGCAATGCAAGTTCAAGGACATCAATGCAAGCCTCTGCGAACGTTTCCGACTATATCTGCTCCGAGCCAAAGGATTACAGCACATTAAAACAAAACTGGCCAAGAACTCTGCAAGCGCATACTTCAATGCCTTTTTGAGCATTGTTCATTTTGCCTACAAAGATAATATACTGTCTGACGACTATGCAGCAATGGTGGAGAAAATCTCATGGAATCATGACATTCGCAAGGAATACCTGTCGAGTGCGGAAATCAAACAGTTGGCAAGCACTCCATACGAAGACAATCCTGATGTATACAGGGCTGGCATGTTCTCTATCTATACCGGATTAAGGAGGAGTGACATCCTTGCCCTTCGATGGGAGAACATCCACCATGACCGTGGAAGAAAAGCATATCTCAGGTTCTGCATCAAGAAGACTGGTGCTCAGGTACAATTACCATTGTCACTTCCTGCCGTCAGGCTGTTGGGTGAACAGCAATCTAAAGGAAAGGTATTCCCCATGCTGACCGAAAGCATTCTCACGACTCATGTCAGCCGATGGGTCAGCAAAGCAAAAATCCATAAGCACATCACGTTTCACTGCTTCTGACATACCTTTGCCATGCAGCTGCTAGATAAAGGAGTTGACATCTACACGATTACTGCACTTCTTGGTCACAGGCAGGTTTCAAGCACACAGAACTATGCGAAGATAACTCCCAAGAAGGTACTTGAAGCCATCATGAAGATAGGGTAAGAAACACCATCTACTTTATATAAGTTCGGCAATGATATTGAATTGTTGTCGAACTTTACTGCTTTTATTTGCCGCCAAAAGAAAAGGAGTTTAGTTTACCCCCATATTATATATCCATAACTCAAACTAAACCTTTTATCTTTCGACTATGAAACTTGGATTACTTTACCAAGGGACATAAACGTAATCATCTTTGATAAGCAATAAAAGCTCATCAAATACGTTACTATAAAAAAGGGGTTGAAATGACGATGAACATCACTAAAGGACGCATTATATTCATTCGAAGCTCGTTTCTCAGCGAGTGCAAGAATGTGCAAAAATCTGCGTTAAAAAAATGTAAACGTGCAAACATCTGCAAAATCGATTTTCCAGTTCTTTGCATTTTCTTTTTTTGAAGGCAGTCATATTTGCAGATTTTTGCCTATTTTGCGTCCCTCCAGTGTCCCTCGGAGTCACTATCGACACCCCCAAAAAAGACATTATCCACTAACTATCAACAACTTATATTTGCAGATAGTACATTCTGCATCGGCAAGTAGGTTTAGTTTACGCCCCTTTTATATATAAAGCGGAGTAAACTAAACCACATCAAACAGACAAATAAATTGGAATTTACTTTGTCCTCATTACGGCCAAAGATTGCTTAGTTGCTCAAAAAGATAAGGGATGTGGGCATAAGTATCATCTCTCAGCCCCAGCCTCACCATAATCAGACGCTTGTAAGGATTCACATAGAGTACTTGGCCACGAATGCCCATCGCATAATAGCCGGGGTACTCTGGCTTATCAGCACCTATACAACTGGTATTGTACCAGCAGAAATGGTATCCTTCATTATCCCGTGAATACGATGTCGATTGCTCAATCCATGATTCGCTCACAATCCTCTTCCCGTTCCATTCGCCTCGGTTCAGATACAGGCGACCAATCTTTGCGAGGTCACGCATCGTCAAAGCCAGCCCACCAAAGGCATGTGCCGTGTGATGCTTCTTGCTGTCATAATTCATGTAGGCCTGCGACTCCATGCCTAGAGGTGTCCAAACCTTTTCTTCAAGGTAATCTGCAAATTTACGCCGAGTTGCTCTTTCGACAATGATTCCCAGTATCTCGGTAGTCATACTCTCGTACCGATACTCCGTACCAGGCTCGCAACGAAACTTCAACTTTTTGACTTGAGCCATGATGTTGTGCCCATAGTTCAGCTTAGCCATCGCGTGGAGTCGTTTAATGTTTTTTATCTTCAAACTAAGCGAATAGGTGTCATCAAAGTTTAGACCGCTCCGCATATCCAGCAGATGTCGTATGGTCAGTTTCTGCCACATCGGATCTTTCTTCTTCAGTTCAGGAAGGTAATCCGTCACGGGATCATCGATGCTTTTAATGCATCCTTCATCCACCGCGATTCCACAAAGCAGTGAGGTAACGGACTTGGTGATAGAAAAAACTCCTGAAATTTTATCGGGAGTTATATCACCCGTACATTTCTCGTAAACAATGCTATCGTTCTGAACAATTAGAACACCCTGTGTTTCCGTCTTGGAGCCAATCGCCTCCCACATTGTTGTATTTGAGTACATCCGACCCTGATGAAAGAAATGCAGAGTGTCAATCCACTCGGCCTGATTTACTGCTTGGCTGAAAGAAAAGACATCAGAACGATTGAAGATAGTGTCCTTCAACAACTTCTCGTAACTGAAACTCGTCGGGCCATAAGCACCATCAGACATATAGCCTCGCACAATAGTGCAGGATGCTAACAGGGGCATCGCTAAGATAACACAAAGTATTCGCTTCACCAGATAATTTAAATTATACATGTAAATTCCGATTTATCTGTTTATTCTCTTTTTCCCTCCATCCGATTTATGAATGTTTCATATATAAGTGGATAAGCATCACTCGCATTGAATATTATGCCTGGACGCAAGAGGGATTGCATATCGTTGGTAAACTCAGGATCCTCCATCTTCTCCTGCATGTTATTGACAAACTGCTTGTAAGATGGAGCCCTATCAACCACAAACTCCATATACTTCTTGTAGCATTGAAGGACTTTATCAACATCTACGTCCTTTCGCTGTAAGGCGATATAAAGGTCAAAGAGGTCACGACCTTTCTTGCGCTGGTAAAGGGCACGAAGTTTGGTGCCCAACAATTCCTCGAATTGATAGGTTGTCAGCTCGGCTTCGCCAGTGAACCATGAGTTCTCCACTTTGAACGGAATCTTTGTCAAGCCAAGAACATTGAAATGCTCAAAGCAGTTGATTTCAACTTTCAGACGTATCTGTACCGTAGGCGGTATTTCTGACTCCACTCGGAACAACATCGTATTATTGTATCGTTTCTGCTTAGTTACCCTGTCTGGCAGCCAATCAAGAACTTCACCTAAACGGTACATGATAGGCTTGATAGGTCCAGGAGTAATCTGAACCAAGTCAATGTCCTCACTATATCGAGGCTGAGGCGAGAGATAGAGTTTATGCAAAGCGGTTCCTCCTCGGAATGCCAACTGCGATGCAAGGAACTCATCGCTGAAGATGGAAACCAAGGCACGACAGATAATCAGGTCTTGCTCTATCTGTGCATTATCTATCCAAGGAGCATGCTCGCTCCATTGCTGAATCGCTGTTCTGTTAATCATATATCGTCTGTTTCTATTTCTACGTTAATATTTATCTTCCATCGGTTGTCTCTGACAGAAGGATTATCTTCTGCCGAGGAACTTAATGGCTTATAAACCATACGGGCTGATGAAGCGCGAAGCTGCTCAAATAGCTTATCCGCAGTTTCCTTATCTTCTATCACATTTTCCAGGATGTAACCTAGACGTTGCCATGTTACAGTCTTGACAAAAGGTATCAGAGGCGGTAATTGGCTGTCGATATCAATCTGTTCTGTCAGTTCTTCAAGTATAGTAGCAACGCGAGATAATCCACCAACATGCTGCTGGTTCTGTACAAGGTCAGCTGCCGTCAAAAGAGAATTTGAAATTCGGATTGTCCCAGTTTCAGTATTCTTTAGAACAAGAGCATCTTCGGGCAGCGTTTCACGATAAAACCAGTCGGTGGTTACATTTCGAGTTGTCACCAACTGACGTCTTGGATACGTTGTCATCACAGAAAACTGCTGTGGTCGCTGATGTGCCACACCTAGTAATTCTGCTGCACTTAGCATACATACATAGTAGGGCTTACCAAGATAAGCCATCAGCTGGTCAATATAATAGGTTGCAGGTACAGAACCACGAAGAACGTAATGAACGGGAATAATCACATAGAAACCTCGATACACATTGACTATAGTCTTATTTGAACATAGCCTGTTGAGTTCATTCTTCATTATCTGTTCAGAAGAGTACATTCCAGCCCCTCTTACATCCTCTATCGAGAATGTAGGATATCCATGAATTGCCCTATCCTTTATCCACTTTTGAAGAGTCATATAGAAACTTTTTGTTGCAAAAATAATAAAAATATTATTACCTGATGCATATTTTACTAAAAAACTTCATCTACATGGCACATTTTATTGAAAAAGGAACATTTTAGTCATTCAATATAACACTTTTGCCTTCCATAAGAAAAGAGAATCAATTAACTCGGCTTGATAGTACACGGCTTGGTTTAGTTTAATCCCATATTAAATATCTATAACCTAAACAAAACCTTAATGAAAGAATGTGCAAAAATCTGCGTTAAAAAGTGTAAACGTACAAACATCTGCAAAATCGATTTTCCAGTTCTTTGCATTTTCTTTTTTTGACGGCAGTCATATTTGCAGATTTTTGCCTATTTTACGTCCCCCCACTGTCCCTCGGAATCACTTTTGGAACCCATAAATATAGAGATATACTCTGTGTATCAACAACTTATATTTGCAGATAGTACTTTCTGCGTGGGATAGTAGATTCTGCGTCGGAAAGTAGATTCTGCGTGGGCAAGTAACCTCATCTAACGTACTGAAAATCAATTAGTCACAAACTTCTCGAAAAACAATTTTTTAATTATTAACAAAAACGCAACCACCTCATTATCAATGATTTACGCAATTTAAGCTTATTAAAAACAATTAATTTTGGACATTTTTTCTACCCTATTTCTACCTTCTAGAAAGTTTTTATTTTCATAAAACAACCCAAAATCGAAGCCAAAAGTATAAGAAAACGGCCTTAAAACACACGTTTTCACAATATTCATCGACCCAGTTCCTACTCAATTTAGCCCTTGTGGACTCATTTTATTATTTCTTTCTTCGCTTGGGATTCATGGGGAACCAGCCCTTCTCTACGCGTTTTTTCTGAGAGAAGAGTTCGCCGATGCCCCATAGGGCGGAAGCACCGAACACACCAAGGAATGAGGAGATATAGACATTGCTGATGAAGAGTGCTGCCACGCAACAGCTGATGCCAACGAGCAGATAGATCACCCAGGGACGAGTGCCAAAATAATATTCTGTCTTGATGACGATAGGATGCCAGAGACCTATCGTTAGAAAGGTCATCGCGGCTATGATAATACCTGTGAAATACATATTTTATTCTTTTGGTTAGATCTTATTTCCATGTTTCAGCAATCGCAGCGCCTTGATGGATGCGGTTACCCATACCAATACCGTCGCGCATGTTACCAGCCAACACCAGTCCCTTGTATTGGTTTTGTAGTTCCTCGATCAGTCTGAACCGTTCTCCACTGTCGCTCCAGTACTGGGGAATGGCATGTTGGTGACGGAAGATCCGGATGAAGTCGGGTTGTACATCTGACGGATATTTCAGCATCGAGTGGAAGGCTTCCAATACGATCTGACGAATCTCGTCGTCGCTCTTCTGCAAATAGTCGGTATGACGGGCACCTCCGATGAAGTATGAGTAAAGTGCTCCGCCCTCTGGCGCACGGCCTTCGAAGCATGATGACGGGAAGAGGATTCCAAGCACACGTTTCTGTTCCTTGCTGGGTACCAGACCACCGAAAGCGGGGAAGTCCAAGCCCCTGGCATCACGGATGCCGACACAGACCTGAATAATGGGCGCATAGAACAACTGGGTGAATGGTTTGAGTCGCTCAGCAGGGATAAATGGCAGCAATGCCGGCAGGGCATAGGAGCCCACGGTGGTGACTACGCGCTGGCATCTGATTTCCTCCGAGCCGTTGAAAGTGACAGACCACTCTCCCCCATCTGCAGGCCGTATTTTTACATTATTGGCATCGAGGATGATATCAAGTCCTTTGGCCATCGCATCTACCATCTGACTCAAGCCGCCCACAGCCGAGAACACCTTCTTGGTGGCCAGTCTGTCGCGATCCGTCTTGGGCTCTTTGGCCTTCGCCATCGCACCACGGATGAAACTGCCGTAGTTGGCTTCGAGATTATAGAGTTTCGGCAGGGCATAACGGGTGGTGAGCTTCATCGGATCGCCAGCATAGACACCTGACACAAACGGATCGACGGCATATTCGTAGAACGACTTACCCAGACGACGTTGCGCCAAGGCACCTACCGGTTCATCAGGATCAGTGCCTCGTTTGCGCCAAGGCTCTCCAAGGATTCGGAATTTGTCGGATAGACGGAACAGCGGTGTGGTGATGGCACTCAACGGACCCGACGGCAGCGCATGAAACTGGTTGCCCTTCCAGATAAGACGCCGTTTCGAGGATTCCCTGGCAATCTCCAGTTCACAGTCACCAGCCAGATCATTGAACAGTTCCACGACCTCAGAGAAGGATACCACACCCGTATTGGGGCCGCTCTCATACACAAAGCCATCCTCCTGATAAGTTCGGATCTGGCCTCCGATCCTACTTTCTTTTTCGACAATCACGACATCGTGGCCTTTTTTCTTCAGGTTGTGGGCCGTGCTGAGTCCTGTCAGACCGGCTCCTATAATGACAATTCCTCGATTCTGCATGATCAATAGCTTTTTTAAATGGGATTAGAAAAATGTTTGTCTGTATGCTGCATCAACGGGTCGAGGGCGGCAGCCACACAGCGCACAAACGGACGGCCGTCGGTATTGACGGTGATGTGATGGTCGTCAAACACCAGAATACCGTCGGATGCCATTTCCCTCAGACGTTCCTCGTCGTAATGACAGGTCTGGCGCAGCTGGGCGACGGATGTGCCCGTCCGCTCTGCCACATCGTTCCAGTCGAGAGTGTAGTTACACATCAGCGTCTCCACCACTTCACGGATCAGCTTCTGCTCTGCTGAGAGCTGGTAGCCACGACTAGTGTAGAGACGGTCCTTGCCAATCGTTTCGATATAGGCTTTGATTTCGCGTCCGTTCTGGGCATAGGCATCGTCGAGCTGACTAATGGCGGTCACGCCGAAGGCATAGACCTGGGCTGTGGTGCGACGGGTGCAGTAGCCCTGGAAGTTACGATGCAGCCTTCCCGTCTGCAGGGCTGTGTAGAGTTCATCATCCGGCAGCACGAAGTGATCCAGTCCGATGCTCTGATAGCCTGCCTGCCTTAATATCTCCGAGGCTGTCTCATACATCCGGTTTTTCTCTTCCGTCGCAGGCAAGCCCATACGGTCGAGTATCTGCTGACGGGGGAAGAGTTTGGGTAGATGGGCATAGGAGAATGTGACCAGACGGTCAGGGCGCAACGCTGAAGCCTGTTCGATGGTCTTTCGGAAGGAGTCCATGCTCTGTAATGGCAATCCATAGATAAAGTCAAAGTTGACAGTCGCTCCCGAGGCCCTCAGAATCTGGAGGATCTCTTGTAAGGGCAACAGTGACGGACGACGGTTGACTGCTTTCAGCACCTCTTCTTTCATATCCTGAATACCAATGCTATAGCGGGTAAATCCGCATGCGGTGAGCTGTTGCCAGTCGTGCTCGGACAGATAGCCCGGATGGCACTCAATCGCAATCTCAGGACTTGCTATCGTGGGTGCAATACTGAGCAGATGATCGTTGAGTTCCTTGAGCATCGGAATGGGAATCGACGTCGGACTGCCACCACCATAGTGTATCTGTGAGATCTGCCGACTGTTGTCAATATGACGGGCCACCAGGTCGATCTCCCGATGCAGCGCCCCCACATAGGCCTCCACCGTCTCTGGCTTAGCAGCAGGATAGGAGTTACAGCCACAGTAATGACACAGGTGACGACAGAAGGGAATATGCAGATAAAACGATATCTGATTCTGACGGGCCGAATCCGATGCGTTGACGGCACACAGATAATCGGTTTCGGAAAACTCGCCAAAATAGTTGGCTGGCGGATAACTCGTGTATCGCGGTACTGGACGGTTGTATTTTTGAATAATCTCAGGCTGCATTTTTCTTTCTGAAAACGGTTAATATATAAAGCAGCGACAGGGCTGCGATAAAGCATTCTGTGAGGAAAAGGCCATGATAGCCGAAGTGGTCGGCCATGCTGCCGCTGACAGCTGCCATGATGATACCACTCAGGTGGGTCAGTACGGTCTGGATGGTGAAGTCGGTACCTTCGCGCCCCTTACGCACGCACTCCATCGCTGAGGTATAGACCACGATGGTGGCCATACCGTAGCTGGCCCACATCAGCACGATGCCCAAGTAGAGCAACAGTGTTGAAGGCTGCTCGAGATAGGACATGGTGAGGAAATAGACGGTTGTCAACAGGACAAAGCAGGCGAAGAGCAGTCGGGCTGTGTAGATGCCGATACGGCGCACAATGAATCCAGCACCAAAGGAGGCGCAGAATGCCGCAGAAGTGCCCACGATGCCACTCATCACACCAATCTCCTTCATGGAATAGCCCAGGTCAACCAGCCAGGGGCGCATCATCGACAAGATACCCACGATACTGGCATAATAGAGCAACAGGAAGCCGATCTGTCTCCAGATACTGCGCTGCGTGAAAAACGAGGCAAAGTCCGTCAGCCGCGCCCGTTCTTGAGGGTTCTTGACTATCATCCCGGTATCACGCCTCATGATAAGCGGCACCAACATCAGTAACACAAATACACCCAAGCACATCGTCACCGTCTGCCAGCCATACTCATGGAGTACCACCAGCAATAGACCGCTACCCACCAAGGCACCCCCGAAACTACCCATCGACTGCATACTGTTCACCATACTCTTATCCCTTCCGCCATGCATCAGGATGGCCAAGGCATCAGTAGCGATATCCTGAGTAGCAGATGCCACCAGCGACAGGCACACTAAGGCAATGATCAGATACAGGTTGTCGCCGATATCCAATAGGCCTGCCAAGATGATAAACAGGGCATAGACACACTCGCTGCCGATGATACAGCGGCGGAAGTCACGTCCCGTCAGACAACGACGATCGACGATGGGTGACCAGAGGAATTTCAGGACCCAAGGCAACTTCACCAGCTGCAACAGTCCGATGGTGGCCAGCGAATAATGAGCCTCACGCATCATCACCTGTAAGGCGGTAGCGAAGAAGCTGGAAGGGAGACTTTGGGCAATATAAAGGCAGAAGAACATCGGTAATCCAATGTCTCTGCCGTCACGACTGATATGGTTGTTTTCTTGGTTTCCTTGTTGCATACCTTATTTATATATCAAATATCAGAGAAGTTCCGAAAGAGACAGGACGTCCTTTCTGACCATAGGCAGCACTAGCCTTGAAGTAATAGGTCAGGTAGTCGGTATCTGTCAGGTTCTTGCCCCACAACTCCCATGTCACAGGGCCGAAGGTGGCACTCGCCTTGGCGTTCAACAAGGCATAGAAGCGCTGGCTTACCAGATTGTCCTCATTCCAGTAGATCTTTCCCATACCGTTCAGACCGACACTCAGTACCAAACGGTCCATGATGCCCTGACGCGGCGTGATGGTATAACTGCCGTTCAACGACAACGTGTGTCGCGGCACAAGCGGCAGCATGTTACCTGTGTAACTCACGGTCTCGCTCTTCTGATAATCCAAGAAGCGGGCATAAGTATAGCCATAGCTCAGTCTCAGCGTCAACGGTTGTACCGGACGGGCTATCAACGACAATTCCACGCCCTTACTGTCGGAGTGACCTGCATTGCGGGTGATATTGCCTACGCCTGGTACGGTCTGAGTGATCTGTTGATGGCGCCAATCTACGTAGAAGAGTGTCAGTTCCATCTGCAGGGCATGGTCGAAGAACGATGTCTTGGTACCCACCTCGTAATTCCAGTTGTACTCCGGGTCATAGGTGCGCTCATCATCCTGAAGGAAAGTGGAATTAAAGCCACCCGTCTTATAACCTCTTGTCACCGAGACGTAGAAGAGTTGTTCTTCGGTGGTCAGGTATTCTATCGAGAACTTCGGTGTCAGCTGCGTAAAGTTAAGCTTGCTATTATAAGTATCCTCAAGATTACCCAATGTCGTAGCCCAGGCAGCAGTGCGATAGGCCTGATAGTCCTCCTTGGCATGTTCGTAGTCGAAACGCAGACCCACACGAGCTTTCAATCCGCCTACGATTCTTAATGACGACTGGTGATAGACTGACACACCCGTGGTAGGCGAGTCGTAGAACTTCGGGGTGCAGTAATCCTGAGCAATGTAGGTCGTACTGAGATTCTTTTTATAGCTGTCGCTGAAGAAGAAGGCACCCACCATCCACTGATAACGACTATCGCTTGTCGATTTCAGGGTCAGTTCTTCACTAAAGATATTCTGACGCACACCCTGTTTCACCCAATAGAGATCCTTCGGCGAGAAATCCTGGTCGATACCCATCTGATCATCTATATACTGATAGGCAGTCTGACTGTTCAGGCTAAATCCGTTGCCCGTATAGCAGGCATTCAGACCCGCGGTGGTAATCTGGCGCAAATAGGAGCTGTAGCGGTTGTAGTTGATCTCACCAGTCTCTGCATCATAAATGGCATAAGGATAACCACCCTGATCGCTGTTACGATAGCTGATGTCAGCAGTAATCTGCCAACGCTGGGCAGGTCTCCAAAACACTCTGCCACGCAGATAGCCCTCGTTGAACTTGTCAACCTTACTACCATCGAACGCATTGCGGAAGAAACCATCGTTATGATGATAGCTGCCGTTCACGGCAAATCCAAACTTGTCGCTTACCTTATTATAATGATAGGCATTCACAACGGCATCGTTGTAACGACCATAGCCAAGCTTCACCCGTGTACCCTGATAATCGAATGGCGAGTGGGTATAGGCATTGATGATACCACCGATACAATTACGTCCGTAAAGTGTGCCCTGCGGTCCACGCAACACCTCCAGAGACGACAAGTCAAACAGGTCGTCATCGAAAGCAGAGCGCTCCATGTGAGGCACGCCATCCACATAAAATCCCACGGTGGGACCATTGGTCTTCGATCCTACGCCACGCACAAATACGGGCGATGTCTGTCGGCTACCGTATTCCGGTATATAGAAATTTGGCACCGTGTATCCTAGATCCTTTATACTAGTCATCTCCGTCTGACGCACAAAAAAACTGGAAAGAACGGTTTCCGAGATCGCTTCGCGTCTGGGAGCATCTTGTTTGAAGCCTATCACTTCCACACCTCCCATATCTACATAGCGGGCCACCGTCGTATCTGTCTCCTCTTCTATCTCGTCAGCAAAGACACTAAACGGGCAAAATAACATCATTAATAATGTAAACTTCAATTTCATTTCTTTTTTGTCTTGGTTTGTTTTTACGCTGCAAAGGTATAGCTTTTATCGATACTGCACAATCCCCATTTATATGGATTTTAACTATATTCAGCATGATAGAACCAACTTATTAAAACCTTTGGCAGTCTTCGGGACTTGCAAATAGGCTCGTAGATAGCCTTTTTATTAATGTCACCTTTCATTGTTTTCGCCACACATTCGCCATGCAACTTCTGGATAAAGGAGTTGACATATACACGATTACCGCGCTTCTTGGCCATAGGCAGGTTTCAAGCACACAGAACTATGCGAAGATAACTCCCAAGAAGGTACTTGAAGCCATCATGAAGATAGGATAAGACATATCTTCAGCTTTATATAAGTTCGGCAATAATGTTGATTTGTTGCCGAATTTATGTTTTCAAAATGACCTCATAAAAAGGAAAATAAGGCTGGATATAAGGAAAAGGTTATTAGGTTTGCACCAAAAGCCTGTAAATCGAATAGTCTTTTGCCGTCAAAAAAGAGAGAAGGGAAACTCGGTTTACTTGAACAAAGAATAGTTTAGTTTATACCCATATTAAATATCCATAACCTAAACTAAACCTTTTATCTTCCGACAATGAAACCTTGTCATCAAATACGGTTCTCAAAAAAGCAATAGAAATAACAATGAGCATCACTAAAGAGCACAACAGATTCATTCCTTGCTCGCTTCTCAGCGATTGCAAGAATGTGCAAAAATCTGCGTTAAAAAGTGTAAACGTGCAAAGAACTGGAAAATCGATTTTGCAGATGTTTGCATTTTCTTTTTTTGACGGCAGTCATATTTGCAGATTTTTGCCTATTTTGCGTCCCCCCACCGTCCCTCGGAGTCACTTTAGACACCCTAAAACAAAGGTGCTTGTACTGATTATCAGCCACTTATATTTGCAGATTTTACATTCTGCGTCGGAAAGTAACGCCGAAAATACAAGGACAATTCAAATACAAATCAAATATAGCTAAGTACAAGTAGTATAAGTAAATACGATAATTCATATCTTATGTTAATTATATCCGAAATGTGTTTGATTTGTCATTTATTTGTTGTTACTTTGTTGCTCGGAAATTATCGAGCAACAAAAGCAACAAAATTATGATAAAAGCAAAAGAACCTATCAGGTTAAGACAGCGAACCACTAAATCAAGGCGAACGTCCTTATACCTCGATGTATACATGAACAGCCAACGATCGTATGAATATCTTAAATTATCACACGCGCGATGATAAGCAAAGGAAATAGATTCTGCATAGATAAGTTTGATTCACAACGATGAGAATATATTGCGATTGTTTAATTATAAGCTAAAATGATTATGAAGAAAAAGTTTATGATGGCTACCTTATGTCTAATAGCTATGGCAGCCCATGCCCAACAAAATCTGAGTTGGGGACAAGGCCCTCAAGTGGCTTCACCAGTAGTGAATTCCAATAATTCCGTAACATTCAACCTGATTGCCCCTGAGGCTCAGAAAGTGCAGATCACAGGCGATTTTCTGCCACCAAAGACGGTAGAATATCAGGGGAACACCTATGACACGCCGGGGGTTGCCGATCTTGTGAAAGATGCCAATGGAACGTGGAGTTTTACATCTGATGTGCTAAAACCTGAACTCTATACCTATAATATAATAGTGGATGGTGTCAAGATTATCGATCCGCTGAATGTCTATAATATCCGTGATATTAATAATTTGTTTAGTGTGCTACTAATTGGAGGTGACCAGCGTGCCGATCTCTACAAAGTCAACAAGGTGGCTCACGGCACCGTCAGCAAAGTGTGGTATGAGAGTCCTACGGCAAGAATTACCCGTCGTCTGACCGTCTACACGCCTGCAGGTTATGAGACCAGCGGCAAGGAGTATCCCGTACTTTATCTGCTACATGGTATCGGTGGCGACGAAAACGCATGGAGCGAACTGGGACGAGCTACCCAGATTCTCGACAACTTGATAGCACAAGGTAAGGCGGAGCCTATGATAGTAGTGATGACCAATGGTAATATCTCACAAGAAGCTTGTCCTGGTGAGACCTCCGAAGGCTTTAAAGTTCCCACTATGATGCTGCCAAAGACGATGGAAGGTAGCTTCGAGAACGCATTCCCTGATGTTGTTAAGTTCATAGAGAAAACCTATCGCGTGAAAAAGGACAAGGCTCATCGTGCCATCGCAGGACTTTCTATGGGTGGTTTCCATAGTCTCTACATATCTATCAATAATCCCGATTTATTTGATTATATAGGTTTATTCTCAGCTGCTGTGGATCAGCAGCAGAACGGTAATGGTGAAGGTCATCCAGAGATATATGCCAATCGTAATGCTAAGATAAACCAGTTGTTTAGCAAGAATCCTAAACTCTTCTGGATAGGTATTGGAAAAACCGACTTTTTGTATAAAAACAACAGCAATTTGCGTGCTTACCTTGACAGCAAGAAGTACAAGTACACCTACCTTGAAACTAAAGGTGGTCATATCTGGCGCAACTGGCGTATCTATCTTACAGAATTCGTTCCGTTACTTTTTAAGTAACGAATGTTAAGGATGATGGGCTGGAAAAACTATCACTTGAGTGATGAATCTAGAAGAAATATTTTATAATATTTAAACTTTGATTCGGGTTCTGTTAACAGAAATCGTGTACTGTTTTGTGTTCATTCTAGAACAAACCGGAGCCTATAAGCCCCTCAATATATCCCCTACTCCCTTCTCCAGAGGTTGATCTTCCGAACGAAGTTAACTGCATCGGCTTATGCAGTTAACTTCGTAAGCTGATGCGAATAGGTTTGTAGCCTTACGTAGTTAACTAAATAAGCCGATTTTCCCAGTATATTTTGATAGTAGAATACTAAAGTTTCGCAAGTGAATATGTATTCATTAAGCGACATTTAAATTGTACATTTTATACAATTTATGGAACTTTGGATTATCTTCAATAAGTGCGCTAAGCAACTCGCTGGCATCAGCAGAT
>Ga0256407_10003625_pt1 | contig 27152 bp, 15 predicted proteins | sample RumenRJG_04DNA_FD_193489 | JGI IMG/M metagenome (GOLD analysis project Ga0256407, IMG submission 193489) | Bovine rumen microbial communities from Lethbridge, Alberta, Canada - RJG_04 | ecosystem: Host-associated > Mammals > Digestive system > Stomach > Rumen | place: Canada: Alberta... | reverse complement strand
TCCCCAATCCCCATAAATTAAATAATTTTAGTTTAATTTTTCAAATATTCTTATATCAAAAAATAATTATTTTTAATAATTTTGTATATATTAATTATCTTTTATTTTTATAATTTTGAAAATTAAATTATTAATATCAATAAAATTATTTTTTAATATTTCAAATAACATTTTATTTTCATAGAATAATATTTTATTTTGTTGAGAATCAGTTAAAATTTCAAAACATTTTTCACAAACAAGAAAAGGAAGATTTCTATTTATAAAATTTATTAGTAAATAAAAATATTTTGAATTTTCAGAATAAATATTTTTAATACAAATATCACATAAATTATCTATAACTTCAGGATAATTTTGAATATCATCACAATTTCTAAAATAATAAATATTATTATATGGAATATTCATATATAATCTTTTATCATTACATTTAACATATAATAAATTAAAAGGATTAGAAATAATTTCTTTCTTATTTGAATTATAACAATTTTTACAAAAAATATTATTTGTAATTGGACAAATATAAAATGAATATATATTATTTTCTAATATTCCTTCATTTGTAATTTGACCAAATAAAATATCATTACATATTTTACATCTTATGAATTCATTTATTTTACAATATGAGTCATTGTTTGAAAATGATTTACACAATTCATTTTTCAACGGAAAATTTTTATCAATATTTTCTTCTTTAAAATAAATCATGTTTATTGTATAATTTTTTATATTTTTTTTTAATGTAATATTATATTTTAAAGAAATATAAGGTTGATAAAAAATATTTTCATCATAAAATATTTTGAAAATTGATGATATGTTTATTGATTTTTTATTTTTTAATTTTTGTAATAATGAATCAGAAATATTTTCTTTTTCCATTTTTATAAATTCGTTTTTTATTTCTTCTTTAAATATTGATTTATTAATATTTTCTAAAGGTGTTGAAATATTTTCTTTTTTACTTTTTAAATAATCACAATATATACTTGCAGAATTTTTAAAAAAATCACAAAATGAAATCTTTGTATTATTATCTAAAATAATCAATAAATGTGAATTATATGAATTTGAATAAAGACTCTTAAAATAACAATTTATTTCTCCTTTTATATTATTTTCATCCAAAAATGTTATTTTATTTTTTAAATCGTTATCAATTTTATGAATAGATTTATTATTATATAAACATATATATGTAATTTCATTAAAAATAGAATATTTTTCTTTTAAAAAATCATAAATATATTCTAAACATTTTGAAAATCTAAATAATAAAATTACTTTTTTTGTATTGTTTAATAAAGTAAAATTTTCATTTTTTGAAGGTACAATTACAATATGATTAATTGAATATTGCGGATTTATTTTATTTAAAATAGGATTTAATTCTTTTTCAGTCTTATTCAATATTTTTTCCAATATTTCTGAACTTATTGGAGATAATTTTATAATTATTTTTTTTTGATAAGTAAATAAAGATTGAGTTAAAAAAGAAAATTTTTTTTCTTTAAATGTTTCAATATCATTTATTCTAATTGAATCATCAATTTTTTTATAAAATTGTTTTATAATATCATTTATATTAATATTTGGAACAATTGATTTAATTAAATTTAATTTATCTTCATTTTCCTCTTGTAACTCATTTAATGATTGAATTATTAAAGGAAAAATTTCATTTAATATTATATTTCCATTTGAATTATATAAAGTAATATTGGTGAATTTAATATAAAATTCTTTATTTTCAGTATTATTATTAGATAGATAATTTTTTATATATTTCTTATATTGTTCTATATTTGTTTCTTTTTTTCCTTCTAGCAATGTGTTAAAATTATTTGGAAATAAATATTCATTATTTATCCAATATAATAATTTATCCTTATGAAAAAATAGCGTATATCCATTCAAATAAAAGAATTTATCATTTCCTTTTATTTCTTTGAAATCATAATTATCAGGATGTTGTTTTTTGATTTCATTTAATTTATCTATTTCATTATTTAGTGAATTAGTAAAAGTAAAAATAAATAATTTATTTGATATTTGTTCTTTATATTTTTTTGGAATTAATTCACTAAAATCATCATTCATTATTTTCATTGGAGAAAAAAAATCAGTATTTATTGTATTATTATATTTTTGAAAAATAGGATTTTTTTCAAAATAATTGTTTAAATCTTGATGAATTGATTCTTTTTTATTTATATGTTTTTCAAATAAAATAAAAAATTTTCTTTTTACATTTTTATTCACAACTTTCCATTTTTTTCCTTTTTTATATTCTTTTTCATCAAATATTCCAATTTTAATATCATTTAAATGTTTATTTAAAAGTATTTGTCTTATTGAATTTATTATTTCAAATTTAATATTTTTCCATTGATTTAATTCATTATTTAAATTATAATTTTTTTGATATGTGTTTATTGGAACTCCAGAACATCCCATTTAAAATATTTATGAATTATAATAAAATATATTTTAATTATTTAAAAATCAGAATATATACTTCAAATAAATAATATTTTAATAAAAATAAAAATTCATTTTTGAATTAAAATTAAATATTTTATTGCCTTGTTAAAAATCAATAATTGAGAAAAAATATGTTTTAATCAAACTAAAAATTAAAAAAAATAAAAATTAAATAAAACAAAATGTACAATAAAGATAATTTTGATCATATATTTTATCGAATGAAAAAAAGTATTCCATCAAGCTATAATTTATATTTATTAATAGCAGTATTAAAAGTATATCCTTTATTATTATTAACTCATACAGGAGGATATACAAATCCTCCTATAAAACTTATAAAAATTCATACTTATTTTAGATATTTTTCAATTACATTTTATTTAAATAATTCATTTTCTGGTTCAAATATTTTATTATTTATAGGAATAATTTTAGCAATTAATCTCATATTAATTATTTTATTAGTCTATTATTTAGCTATATCAAAAAATATAAAAAAAATAGATGAAAATTATGGGGATGTTTCTTCTCTAGGATATACTTTTTATATTTTTTCTCACTTTGTTTTTTTTAAATATATTGTTTTATATCAATTTTTTAATGAAATAAGTTTTCTTCCTTTAATTTGTTTAAATAATGTCATTGATTATGATTCAATAACAAAAAATAAAATTTTTACTAAAAATGTTCAAAATACTGTAAATTATTTATGTGAAAATAATCAAATTTCTTTTATTGGACTTTCTGTTATTAATTTATTAATTGATGCATATTTTTATTTTTTATTAACTTCAAGATTTTTTGATTTTAATGTTTTAAGTAATTATAATTGGAATTTTTATCCTAATTTTATATTTTCATTTGAATATATAGAAAGTTTTAGTCAAGTTTTTTATATTTTATTTCTATTTTATAAAAATAAATCTTTTTTATTATCTTTAGATATTTTTGTTATTGTTATCTTTGCAGTAAATCTTTATCAAAGTTTAGCAAAAAATTTATTTTATACTGCAAATACAGAAAAATTTGTTTATATTGCAAAATTTGTTAGATTAATGAGTTATTTTGCAGCTAGTTTTATTGCAATTTTTACTTTTAGTAATGATTCATATCCAAATGATATTAATATCATTATTTTATTTTGTATTGAATGTCTTATTTCTTTATTTATTATTATTATATCTCATAGTTGGGATGATGATTTTATAAAAAATATTTTAGTAAATCCATTACAGAATTTAAATGATAAGAATATATATCAAACTTTAATATTTTTAATAAAAGAATTTAATATTTTCCAAGATATAAATCAGAAATTTGATGATACAAATTTAGATTTATTTTTAAATAATTATGTAAATCATTTAAAAATATGTGAAGATATGCATTGTCCATGTAAAAATTATGTAAAAAAAGTAACAGGGGCATCAAATACAATTAAAAGTGGTTATACTACAGTAATTAATTTCACTCATATGAAAAAAGATCAACAAGAAGAATATATACTTAATAAATTTTTTAATGTATTAGCTGCAAATATTAATACTACTATTAAATATACTAATAATGTTAATTTGAATAATATTAAAGATTCTCAAAGACAAAAATTAATTTATCAATTGAGAATGAAATTAATTACAGCTGTTAAAAAATTAATTTCTTATAAATTAGAAAAATTAACTTATCAAATTGATAATTCATTATCAGGAAATTTTTCAAAAACAACAAAAGATTTTATAAGAATTAATTTTTATAGTGTAAATATTTTATGTAATCATGCATATTATAAAACTCAATTTTTATATTTTGAATTTTTATCAGATTATTTTAAAAAAAATGAAAGAAATTATCATTTTAATATGATATATTATCATTATTTAAAAATGTTTTCAATTAATGAATATAATACTCATATGTCACAAAATCGTTCAGTTAAAAAAGAACATACTGGAAATGGAATTCATTTAGATTTTAGAACTGTATTATCTTTATGTGTTAAATATTATGAAATTGAAGATAAATTAATTCAAACTGTTATTAATTATAATGATTTTATTCTTTATTTTACTACATCTGAACAAATATTTTTTAATAAATTACTAAAAATAATGAGAAAATTTAAATCAGAATATAAAGGAGTAACAAGATATATAAGTCATTATTTTAAAAATGATAAAATTAATAATCTTTTTGTTTGTACTAAATTAATTTTATTTTTTAAAATATTACATTTTGACATTCCAGAAACACTTCATAATAAATTAATAATTCAAATACATGATACAGATGATAGTAATAAGGCACATTCATATATTGATTCAAATTATTATATGATAATAAATTATTTAAATGGAGAATTTGTAATTAAATTTATTTCTCATGAATTATTAATTGTTTTAGAATATTCAGAAGAAGAATTAAAAGATAAAGATTTTCATATTTTAATGCCTGAAAAATTAAGAAGATTACATAAAAATGTGATTGTAAATGAAGTAAAAGGAAAAAATAGTACTGCAGGTGCAAAAGAAATTTTTTTTGTAGCAAAAAAACAAAATTGTGTATTATTTGATATACAATATAAATTTTTACTTAATTTAAAAGGTGAAATTACAATATTAACAGTAGTAAATTTAAAAAAACCAAATAAAGATTTTAGAATGTGCTTTTGTTGTATTGAAGATCATGGTGACGTTTTAGCAATGAATAAAGAATATGAAGATTATTTTATTTTATCAATGAAATTATTAGAATATGTAAAAATTGATACAGAAAAATTAATTCTTCAAAATATGGGAGAAAGAATAAGAAATTTTTTCAAAGATGAAGAAAATACTGATTTTCAAGAACAATTTGATTATGAATTATTTCTTCAAAGTTTATTTGATGAAGAATTTGAAGTTTTAAAAGAAAAAAATGAATTATTATATAGGAGAAAATATGCAAGATGGGAAGTTTTAAAAGAAATGAATAGAAAAGGAAGATATTATACAAGGTATATTGAATTAAATATTAAACAAAGAGTTTTAGGAAAGAAAAAAATTTATTTTTTAAAATATTCTGTTAAAATTACTTTATCTTTAAGATCAATTGAACCTCATTCAACTACTTTATCTTTAATTCATGCTGTGAAAATTTCAAAAAGAGAAATGGCAAAATTGTCTTTTTATAAAGGAGAAGAAATTTATGAAAGTAAAACTGAAAAAGGACAACCTGATATTCCTTTAAATGAATCACATGATGATTTATTTGAAAGTCAAAGTCAAATTTCTAGTGCAATTTCTCAATTAAAAGAAAGGAATTCTGTTAGATTATTTAAACAAAAAAAAAGTACTTTTCAATTTTTACCAAAAAGTAAAAATATTTTAATTTTAATGATTGTTATTGGTGTAATTAGTGTTTTAAGTGTTATTTATAATATTATTTCTTTAGTTTTAAAAAAAGATTATTATAATGAATTAGAAAAATTTTTAGTAGTGGATGCTGATAGTATTGTTCTTAAAAAGAATATTTTTTTATTAACTGAAGGAATGTTAACTCTTTCTTTTATTGAAGATGGAATTATTAATAAAAATATTAATTCTACTTTATCTGAATGTATAGAATTAATTAATACTGAAACTGATATTATGGATCAAGTTACTTATAATATTTCTTATATTAATGCTAAATATTTTGTTGAAAGTATTGATAATGCTTTAGTTAAAACTAGTAATGATTTGACTTATGTGTTTAATGGAGGTTATATTTATCAAAAAACTGGAAATAGTTATTTTCAAGAATTAACAAGATTTAAAAAATTGTCTTTAGATATGATTAATAAATATACTATTGAAAAAAATATTACAATTCCTTTAAAAAATATTAATGATTCTAATATTTATAATTATTTTTTTTTAGATTATTTATTTTCTCTACAAAATTCTTTAGTGAATAATACAATTGATTTAAGTGATCAAGATTTATCTATATTTTTTTTAATAAATAATATCTTTCCAGAATTTGATAATTATTTAAATTCTTTAATAGTATTATTTGATAAAGAAATGAGATCAACTCAAAATTTAACATTAAGAAATGTTTTTATAATGAAAATATTAGAATTTATAATAGTATGTATAATAATAGGAATAGAATGGGTTTTTATATTTTTAGGATATGAAAAAGCAAAAAAAAAAATGATAATTCTTCGTCAAAAAATAGAAACAAATAACATAGAAATGACATTACAAAAAATTGATGAATTTATTCATTTTTCAAACAATTTCAACATAGGTTCATTATATTATATTGCAGATTTAGATTTAAAAAAAGTAGAAAATACAGAAATAAATAATATTACATCAATGGGAAATAATAATGTAGGTACATTTTTAAGTCAAGGTTCAAATATTAAAAAATCAAATTTAACAGAAAATGGAATTGAAAATCCATTTAATAATATAAGAGATAGTATGAAAGGAATAAGTAATCAAAAATCAACAAATTTAACATTTAATAGTAATATTGATAATAATAGAATTACACCTGGAAATACTCCTTTAGGAAATAATACACCAAATAATGAACCAGATGGTAAAAAAAATTTATTGAAAGTTATGCATAAATTAGAACAAATTAAGGGTATTAAAAAAACTAAAGATAATAATAATAATAATGGAAATTTATTTGGTTTTTCTAATTTTGAAAAAACAACAACAAAAGATTCAAAAGTAAGTAATGAAAGTTCTAATTTATATAATAATGAAAATGTAGGAGAAAATAATAATAATAATAATTTATTTAATCAAAATGATGAAAGAGTAAATAATAATAATTTTAATAATAATATAAATGGTGAAAGTTCTTTAAGTAATAGTCATAATTTTCCAGAACAAATTAAACCTTGTTTTTCTAATAAAAATAAAATTAATAATAATATTATTAATAATAATAATAATAATAATGAAAAAGATAATGATAAAGAAATAAAATCAGTTTTAAGAACAAAAGAAGGAAATATTAGAGTAAAAGAAGAAATAAAACTTAAAGATGGAAATGAAATTAGTTTAAATGAAAAAAATGAAGATTCTAAAATGAATATATTAAAAAATGATGAAGGAATAGGATTAATTCCTCAAACTCAAAAAAAAACTAGAGTAACAAAAGTACAATTTAAAGAAAAAAATGTAAGATATTATTCTCCTGGTCAAAATGTAAATGAAACAGTTGATGAAAATTTTAAAAATCAAAATAAAGATATTGATGATTCTTTAATAGAAAATACTAAAGATTTAACAGAATATAAAACGAGTTTAAATAACAATAATAATAAGAAAAAAATGAAATTTAATCCTGAAAAAGTACAATCTTCAATATCACTTGCTTTGAGTGGAATTGGAAAAATGAATAATAGACCCTTGTTAAATGAAATAAAATCTAGTAATAATAGTTTAAAAAATATTGTTAATATACAAAAAAATTCAAATAATTTTTCACCTAAAAAAAATCCTATTGTTAGTGATAAAAATTTAACTCCAATTGGTAAAGATGAGAAAGATAATAGTTATAATGATATTAATAAATTTCAATTAATTGATCAAGGAAAAGCAGTTACTATTAAAAAAACTATTAAACCAGATAAAAATAATATAAATGCAAAGGAAGAAATAATTGAATATAAAATTGATAATATTATACATAATAATTTACAAGTTAAATTAATTTTACATATAACTTTAGGAATTATTATTTTATTATATGTAATAAGTTTATCTATGAATTTTATATTTAATAAAAATATACAAAATGCTAAATTATATACACTATTATTATATAATAAAACTACTTTATTAATGAGCAATATTTTAAATTATCAATTTCATATAATTAGAGATTATCATGATCAAGAAGGAGAAAAAATTGATAAATTAGTTGATGGAATTATAAAATATGAAGAAAATAAAAAATTATTAACAAATTTTGAAACTGATAAAAATCCATCTATATTAGAATCAACATATAAATTTGAAATGAATTTAAGAGATAATAATTTTTGTTCTTATTTTTCAAAAATATATAATGATGAATTTAAAGAAATAAATGAAGAAATTGAAAAAAATGAATGTTTATCTGTAGGAGAACAAATGAATATAAATGGATTATCAAATGCAGAAAGTTATATTTTGTCAACTTTAATTGTTTTAATTGAAGATTGGGATAATTTATATAAAGCAAATAAAAATTTAAGTAAATATGATATTGTGCAGCTTTTACAATTTGATAAATTTTATGCCATAACTGAAGAAATGATTTATACTTTTAGAAAATATACTAGAATTTTAAATATGTTTATTATGGATGATATTGGGAAAATATTTAATAAAATTGCATCTATTGAAACTATATTTGGTTTATGTGGAATAATTTTAAACATTGTTTTTTTAGTATTGAGTTTACTTTTTATAATTTATCCTATTAAATCTGTTGAATTACTTATTAGTTGGATTTCACATAAAATTATGCAGAATTAAATGTTTATTTTAAGTTTTTTATAATTATAATTAATATTTAAAAATATATAATATTATGAATATTTTAATAAAATAAAAAAAATTTTTTTTCAAAATATTTATTGTTTATATATATATGTTAATATTTTGAATTTTATTATTATATATTATTATAAAAATTTACCTATTTATTTAGAATTTTTTCAAATCTCAACTTTCTATATAAATAGAATTCACTGAATATTACAAAAATATAAAAAAAGTAAATCAAATATAAGATTTATTTTTTTATTATTAATAATACATAAACCAAAAAATACATAATTAAATTCCTTAATCCTGATTTACTAAAGGAAAGATGAATATGAAAAAATAATTTAAATATATTCATTTTTACATTTTATACAAAATAGTAAAAATATAAATAAAAATATGCATACATAAATTAATCTTTTAAAAAATTAGATAATTTTTCTTCAATTGAAGGAAATCCTTTTCCATTAACAATATCCATTGTTATTTCTTGATCAAGTATTTTTTGAAAATCACTAAAATCAAAAATACTATTATTAGTTTTTTTTTGATTATTATTATTTTTAATATTTTTTATTAAAGAAATATCTTCATTTTTAATTGAATAATCATTATTAGTAAATAAAGGATTTTCAACATTTGAAAAATTTATAAAAATTTCATATTTCATTTCATTATTTGAATTTGAATTTTCTTCATTATTTAATTGAGAATTAATAAGAATATTATTATATTCGATATTATTATTTGATTCTTCTTTTGAAATTGGTTTTCCTTCTCTGTCTAATAAATTTTTTGCTGAAGGGTGTTTTTGTAATGTTAAAAGAGGTGTTAAATTTAATTTACTATTTAATTTTTCACTTTTTCTTCCTTTTGGTATATGGAACATTTTTAAGATTTTTTAATAAAAATATATTATTCATATTATTAAAAATTTTTTTATTTAGTTATATAATTTTAAGATTTTTTTGTAAATTAAAACTATCAAATTTATTATTTTTTTGATTACCATTTTTATAATATTTTTTATTATTTAAGAAATTAAATTCAATTTTTAAAATAATGAAAAATTTTCAACCCTCATATCATTTACCGTCATTTTCTTTGAATATTGATTATATGAATAAAAATATAAATGAAATATTAAAGAATTTAGATAATGATAATAAAAATAAAGCCAATCATAATAATAATGATGATATTAAGATATTAAATGATGAAATATCAAAAGAAAAAAATTTTTTTCCTGAATTATTAAATGATAAAAAAATAATAAAGTCAAATAATAAAAATTATACTAATAATTTATCAAATCTTCCAAAAAAAAATAAAGACACTAAAATAGAAGATTATTTATTTAAAAATAATAACAAAAAACCAAAAGAGGAAAATAATAACTCATTAAATAAAATATTTTTAAATAATGAATCCATGCATAATATAAATATTAATAATAATAAAAACACAATTAAAGAAATAAAAACAAATAAAAAATTAGATGATAATCCAATTCAATTATCAAATAAAGAAATAGAAGAAATAATGAATGAAATGGACTCATATTCAAATTTCACTGAAAAAGAATTAATCCTTGAAAATTCGCAAAATAATTCCAATAATAAAAACAATAACAACCCAAATTTAAATATAAATAATTCAAACAATAATAAAAACTTTGAATTAATTGAAAATAAAATTAACTATTCAAATTCTCAAATAAGTAACAGTTACATAAGTTCAATATTATCTGATAATTTACCAGGTTCAAATTATAAAATAGCAAATTTAGAAGAATGGCAAAAAAAATTTCCCTGGGATAATGAAGTTAATTTAGCAAATTTACATATATTTGGTTATAAAAAATTTAGAACTAACCAAAGAGAAATAATAAATGCAAATATGTCAGGAAGAGATATTTTTATATGTATGCCAACTGGAATAGGAAAATCATTAACTTATCAAATCCCTGCAATAATTCAAGATGGAGTTACTATTGTAATAATGCCTTTAATTTCTTTAATTAAAGATCAAAGTTCTTATTTAAGTTGTTTAGGTATTAATAATTTTTTTTATTCTGAAGATTCTCTTAATATAAATTATGAAATGTTATTTCATCCTAAAAATTTAGATAATATGTGTAAAATTATCTTTATTACTCCTGAACGTTTTTCTAAAAATGAAAGAACTTTTCAAATTATTAATAAATTATATAATGAAAAATTATTAAAAAGAGTTGTTATTGATGAAGCTCATTGTGTTAGTCAATGGGGAAGAGAATTTAGAACAGATTATTTAAATTTAAAATATATTAGAAAAATTTATCCTTCTGTACCAATTTTAGCAATGACTGCAACTGCTCCTAGTAAAATAAGAGAAGATGTTATTAATCAATTAGGTATGATAAATACAATTTTTTTTTATTCTTCTTATAATAGACCAAATTTATTTTTAGAAGTTAGAAATAAAAATAATTATAATAATGTTATTGAAAATATTGCTCAATTTATACAAAAAGAATATCCTGATTCTTCTGGAATAATTTATTGCTCAAGTAGAAAAAATTGTGAAGAATTATCAAAAGAATTAAAAGAAAGATTTAATATAAATTGTGATTTTTATCATGCTTTAATCAGTGAAAAAAAAAGAAATGAAATACAAGAAAAATGGAAAAATGATATAATAAAAATTATAGTAGCTACAATTGCTTTTGGAATGGGAATAAATAAACAAGATGTAAGATTTGTTATTCATTATTCAATTCCAAAAAGTTTTGAAACTTATTATCAAGAAATTGGAAGAGCTGGGAGAGATGGTAAAATATCAAAATGTATTATATATTATTCTAATAAAGATAGACAAATATGTGAATATTTATTATCTACTACTAATTTAAATAATAAAGAATTAAGTGAACAATTAAGAAAAATTACTCAAATAATTGATTTTTGTGAAGAAAGTTTTGAATGTAGAAGAGTTATAGCTTTAGCTTATTTTGATGAAAAATTTGAGAGAATTAATTGTAAAAAAATGTGTGACAATTGCAAAAGAAATTTAAAATGTGAGATTAAAGATTGTACTAATGATTGTATTGTTATTTTAAATTTGTTAAGAAGTGTTGGTATTAATTATTTTAGACCTACTATGAAAAATTTAATTTGTCATTTAAGAGGAGTTAATGATAAAAAAGATTATTTTAAGAATTTTGATTATAAAGGAAAATTTCATTATTATAATGAAAATGAATTGAAAAAAATTATTAGATATTTAATTATTTGGGGATACATTGATGAAGAATTAAATATTCTAATGAATAAAAATGTATATTCTTCTTTAAAAATATCTGATTTAGGATTTGACTTTTTAATGAATAGAAATAAAGAAATTAAAATATCATTCAGAAAAATCGACAATTTTTCAAATTATGAAGAAAGTTTAAAAGAAGAAAAAAAGAAAAAAAATATTCAAATTCAAAATAATATAATAAAAGAAAAAAATTCATCTATAAACAATAATAATCAAAACATAAACAAAAATATAATAAAAGGATATCATAGTTCATATCATCGTAATTTTGATGATAATAATCAAGATAAATTAAATATAAATAATATATTAAATATAGGAATTTATGATGATGAAGAAGAAGATTATGGTTTATGTGATCCAATACAATTTGAAGATTTATTACAACAATTAAAAGTTTTAAGAAGAGATTTATTAAAATCTGAAAATGATAAATTAAGACGTGATTCTTTAACAGGAGGATTTAAAACTTTAATGTTAGATGATATTTTTCCTGAAAATGGTTTAAGAGATTTATGTAGAAAATTACCAATCACAGAAAGTGAATTAACGATTGATAATATTTTTGGAGTTAATAAATCAATTCTTGGAAAATATGGAAAATTATTTTTACCTTTGATTAAAAGATTTATTAATGTTTATAATATTAATAAAGAAAAAAGAGAAATTGAAAGAAAATCAATGAATGAACAAATATATAATTTAAGGAATAATGATTATGAAAATAATGAAAAAGAGATTTTATTACATATGGGAATTGAATCAAATAATTTTAATGAGAATAATGGAGAGATAAATGATAATAAATTAAATAATAAAAAAGATAATTATTCTGATAAAAAAGAAATAGATAAAAATATAAAAGTTGAAGAACAATTAAAAAAAAAAGCAAATGAACAAAAAGTTAAAATGAAAAAGAAAAAAAATTTTATATAATATTATAATTAAATATAACAACTGAAAAATTTGGTTGTATAATTAATATAAAATAAAATTAGAACAATATAAAAAAAATTACTATTAAAAATTAATAACATAATAATAAAGGAAGATGAATCTTTAATGATAATGAATAAAAAATGCTCAAAAATGTTGATTTTTATTTAATTAAATTTTTAAAGTGTTTCAAATTATATTTTATAATATTAATTTTTTTTAAATATTTAAAAAATTTTAATTAAAAAAAATAGATTTATTGTTTATTAGAATCATATATGCCTTTCCCAGTCTTTTTTTTATTATTAATATCAGGTAAAATAAATTCATTTTTATCTTCTTGATTCATTTTATCAATAGCTTTAATAATACTCTTAGGCAAAAATTTTTTTTGTCTTTGAGTAGCACTTTGTATATTTCTTTTAACAAATCTATTTCTAGCACTTTTATTATAACCTTCTCTTCTTTCAGGTTTTACAGCTCCTATTTTATTCATATTACCTAAAAAAACTTCAGGTCCACCACTTTTTAATGCATTATATAAAGTTTGATCATTATTTTCTTTAATATCATCAATTTTAAATTTCAAATTTTCTTCAATTTTATCATCAAAATCACTTTTTATTCCATAACTAGAAGTAATAATCCTTTTCTTTTTTTTTAAAATATTATTTCCTTTTTTTTTTCCTTTAACTTCAATATTTTTAGCATTAATTTCATCTCTAAATAAATAATACAATCTCGTAAAATTAGGAATACTTTTTCTATTAGTTCCTTTTTTTTTAATTGAATTATTTTCATCATCTTTCTCATCAATTTGAGGTAATTTATTCTCTTTGTCAATTTGATTTTTTTCTAAATCCATATTACCAACATCATAAGGTCTAATTAAAGCTAATTGATCTAAAAATTGATGAAAAGTTAATCTTCCATCACCTTTATCAAATTCACCACCATCCTTTTTAACACCATAAAAATCCATAACAATACCTTTTGAAATTTTATGACTTTTTAAAGGATCAGGTTGATAAAATTTTTCTTTTCTTTCTTCTAATTGAACAGGTAAATAAGTAACTTCAATATCTTTTGGCATTTTTTGATGACCATGTTTATCTAAATTATATAATTTATCAGTATCGAAAAAAATATCATTTCCTATAATTTGACTTTTAGGTTCAGGGAAATTTTTCATTTCACTTTCTTTTACATATTTCAATGGTAAAAATCTACCTTCAGAATCCCAAGAAACTAAATTTGATGAATTTATTAATTCCATTACTTGTTTTACTTTTTTTTGTTCTTCTTTTGCTCTTTCTGCTTGTTCCATTTCTATTATTTTTCTTTTTTGATTTTCTATTTCTTTTTCTGCAAAATATGTTCTAAAACCTTTTATTTTCATTTGCTCAATTTCATTTAAAACTTCTTTTTCTTCTATATCTAAAGGGAAAGCTTCCATTGGTAATTCACGAGGAGCAGTTTTTTTTTCTTTTACAATATTATCTTTATTATCTAAATTTTTATTCATTAATTCATCAAAAGTTTTTGGTAATGATGTTTTTTTTACTGTTTTTGGTCTTTCATATTTTTTTGGTGATAGTATACTTTCTTTCTTTTGAGGAGGAACTGGAATTTCTTTTGGTTCATATTTATTTAACATTTTTGCTTGATTTGATGCCCATGAATCAATAGTTGATGGTTTTATATCAAAATTTATTTCATAATTTATTTCTTTTTCATATTCTATTTCTGGACGAATTAAACCTAAATTTACTATACTTTGTAAATTTAATATTGTTGTATATGCAGAATAGTCATATTGCATTTCTTTTACATTATCAAAACGAACTTGTTGAAATGTTAAAAATAAAATTTGGTCTATTATTTTTTTACATATATATTCTGATTGGTCTAAATGAAAATAATTTCCTTCTCCTAAAAGTTCTTCTCTTGTAAATTTTGTTTTTATAGATGAAATTCCTTTTTTTTTCATATTTATTTTTTAATTAGTTATTTTTTAATCTTAAAATAAAAGAACAATTAATAAAATAAAAAAAAATAAATTTCTAGCTATATTTTTCCCATGACATTCAATTAAAATATCAACATTTGTAAATGTTTTGTTATATTCATTTCTTCTTTTAGATTTAGCATCATTACTAATACTATCTAATATAATACATGAAGTTCTTACTTCATCATCTTTATCTTTGAAAGTAATTGTAAGCATACAACAATATTTTTTAGTAAATTTATAAATTTGACAATCTTTTGTTTGAAGAGGATTATTTCCACCAAGGGAAGAACATTCATTTGGTACTGCTAACATATCAACTTGTATATCTGTATTTTTTATTATATTTAATATTGATAATAAAAGAACAAAAAATATTCTCATTTTTTTTGTAAAATTTTATTTTTATTTTTTTATAAATTCAAAAAAAATTTTTTTTTTTATAAATTTCAAGAATATTTTTAATAAAAACAAATTCTTATTAATTAAAAAAGATTAAAAATCAAATAAAATACCCTTTTATTTCATTTTTTCAACATAAGCTTTATTAGTAAAGCAAATATTAGCATTAATAGTAGTCATCATTTTATAATTTTCACTTTTTTCTTTCTGGAATCTATATTTATCTTGATTATTATAAAAGCAAACAAAATCAAAATAATGCTCTTTATTATAATTAACATAATCTTTAACAATTGAAGAATATTCGTCTTTAAATTCAAGAACTTCATAACCAATTTGAGCTTCTTCATCAAATCCAGCTTCTTTAACTTTTTTAAAAAATTCATCTTTTAAATTATCATTACTATTTAAAGGAATAACAGTTAAACCAAAAATACAATCTTTCTTATTATCCATATAAGGTAAAAAATTTTCAAAAGCTTTCATACAATTACTAACTGATCGATCTAATACAATAAGCCAATTATAACCTTCATTTTTTTCACCTCTTAATAATTTATCCTTCATTACAAATGTCGGAACTGTACTTTCAGATAATAAAAAATGTAATCCTAATGCAATATTTTCTCTTTTTAAAGTAGGACCTTTTAATCCATTGTAACCAACTATAAAACCTTCACATCCATTTTTTCTTGCAATTTGATACACTTGTTCAATTTCTTGTTTATCATCTGGATTTTTATCTTCTATTATTAAAAAACCTTTTTTATCTTTATCTAATTTTTTTTCTCTTAATTTATTTTTATAATATTCTATGATTGTTTGTTTTTGATATCTCCAATTAAATTTTTCATCTTTTCTACTATTGTAAATATAAGTACAAGCTAAAATTGAATTTTCTATTCTTGGTAAAAATTCTAATACTGATATTTCAAAAGCTTGTTTTGAAGTTTCACTACCATCACATGATAAACATATTATTTTTTCATTATCATTTTTTCTTATTAATGTTTGTTTGAATATTTTTTCTTCTTCTAATTGTTGATTTTTTAATTTTTTTAAATCTGATTCTATTTGTTTTCCTCCTTGAATATCTTCAATATTTACTTTGTTTGTATCTGGTTCTGCTATTATTTCTCTGTTTTTTTGAACTTTATGATTCTTTTTTGTTGGTTTTTTTGAAAATGATTTTTTTTTTTCTATAGTTTTCATATTTTTGTTTGTTAATTTTATTTATGGATTGGATTTAATAATATTTTTTTATAATTATAAATCTTAATTAATAAATTAGTGTTGTATCAATAATTTGATTTTTATTTATTTTGAATAGCTTTTTAATAGATAAAATATAAAAAATTAATATTAAATAAATACTGCATTATTAAAATAATTTTTAATTATATTATTGAATATTATTAATTAAAATAAAATCAAAAAAATAAAATAAAAAATTTTTTTAAAAAATTTTATTTGTAAAAAATTAATTAAATATATGTCATATATTTCAATTCTTCTACCTGCATTTCATTTTAATACAATCAATAAAAATAAAATATTAAAATTATGTTCTAACCAATTTAATATATCAGAAGATAAATTTGAATTAATAAATTTGAATGATAATTCAAATTATAAAAATTATGCTATAAAATTTAAAGAAAGTTCTCTTAGTTTAAATTCAATAGAAGAATTAATATATCAAAGAGATTGTGTAAAAAGTATATCAGAAAAAACATTTGAATCATTAAAATTAATGAGTGTTAAATTAACAGAATTAGAAAATCAAATAAAATCATTTAATGAAAATGAAAATACTGAAGAGACAAAAAAAAATTTAATAAATGATAATTTAAAATTGAGAGAAATGTTAAAAGCAGAAGTTGAACATTCAGAAAATTTTAGAATGAATACAGAAAAAACTTTAAATAAAATTAGAGAACAATTTACTACTATAGTAAGAGAATTAGAAACAATGAGAAAAAAGACAAATAATAAAATAAAACCATTTTTACAAAGAGAAAATACAGTAAATAATACAAATTTAATTATTCCATTTGGAAAAAAAAATAGAATTAATAGTAATAGTTCTGATAATAAAAATAAGAATAATAATAGTAATGTACCGAAAGTGAATTTTAAATAGTTTTATTAGGTAATATATTTTGATATTGTTTTTTTAATTTTTTTTTCTTTAAAACATATATGGATATGTAAAAAATTAATAATTATTATTATAATTAGTTTTTCTTATTGTTAGTAAAGATAATTCTTAAAATTATCTATTAAAAAATTTAAATATGATTTATAAAAATGGTATAAATATTATTTTTAAAATATAAAATTAAAATTATGAAGATAAATAATGAGAAAATTAAGGAAAAAAAAAGGAGTTTGAATAAAATATATAAAAATATTAAGGAAAAATCACTTCCAAAACATTATTATCAAAAATTATTTGAAGCTGAAAATAATTTTTACTCAAATAATACTAATGAAAATTTTCAAAAATTATTATCTTATTATCAACAAGGTGCAGAATATTTTACAAAAATTAATTCTAAAGAACATTTATATTTTATTGGAGCAATCCAAAACATTATTTCAATACATATTAAAAAATCAAAAAGAAAGGAAAATAAGGATATTAAAAATAAGTCAATTATACAAAAGAATTATAAAATAAATTTAAATTTTTATGAAACAGATTTTAAATTAGATTCTAAAAAAATAATAGAAAAATTTAATACTTCTTTTAATAATAGTATTCAATTAATAAATGAATTTAATTTAAAACAAGAAGATAATTTAAGAAAAAATATTAAAAAAAAGATTTTCAAAGAAAGATTTAGAAAAAATCAAAAAATAAAAAGTAAATCTCTTATAATAAAAAAAAGAAGAACAATTTATTTTTTGAATTCAAATTCTTCAAAGAATATATTAAAAAATAATTATCAAAATATTAATTATTCAATAAAACAAAGAAGGATATCATATAATAAAATTAAAGATAATAAAATCTACAAAATCTCAATAGAAAAAAAAGATAATTCAAAAAATGATTTATCTAAAAACTTAATGGAATTTTTAAAAAATTATAATAAAAAATTTTATTATCTTTTCCAAACTCCTTTAAATGATACATTAAATAAATTAAATATAATTAATGAAAAAACATATATAGAAATGAAAAATACATATTTAGAATATTATGAAAATTTAAAAGATTTCATTGCTTTATCAGAAAATATTGATGATTTAAATATAAAAAATTTAATTTTATCTTTAAAAAATGACTTAGAAAAAGATTTGATTTTAATAAAAAAGGAAGAAGATAATAAAATAAATTCTTTAATTATTGAAATGAAAAATAAAAATATAATTGATAATATTTCTATAAGTAATTTAAATTCTGATACAATTGCCCAAATTGCAGAAGTCTTTAAATAATTATTAAATATTTAATTTATAAAAATGTGGAAAAAAGACTTAAAATTACCTGAAAATTTTCAGGATAATATTATTAAATATGAAATAAGTTTAAAAAAAGAAATTAAAAAAGAAACTATTGTAAATTTAATAACTTTATATTCAAAAGGAATGGATTATTATAATTTAATTGGTAATTATGAATTTGAAGAATATTATAGAGATAAATCCAATAAATTATTATTTAATCCTAAAATATTACAGATTTTAGAAGGGAAAAAAATTATAGAAAAAAAAGATGACAATATTATTTTAAATGATTTAAAATTTAATAAATTTCATAAACAAAGAAAAATTGAATTAGAATTAAAAAAAACATTATTAGAAATAGTAGAAATTAAATTAAAAGAATTTGATTTAAATTTTGAAAAAATTGATAAGGCAATTGCAGATTCTATAATAGAACAAAAAACATTATTTGAATTAAATAAAAGAGAAAAAGTTATCATAAAAAAAAAGAAAGAAAATGAAAAAAAAGATAATAAAATTAAAGATAAAAAAGAATCACATCATTTTAGAAGTAATACTTGTTTAAGAGGGGATATTATAAATTCTCAAAATTTAATGTTAACTGAAATTGAAAAGTTTGTTGAAAAAAATATGAATGAAATGTATAAATCAATAGATGAAATTAAGATAAGTTATGAAAATGAAATCAAAGAAGCAATGGAAAAAAATCAAACTAAAAAAATAGGAATTTTAAAAAGGGATTTACAAGGAGAAATTGAGTCATTGACATTACAATTTGAAGAACAAAGAGATAAAGTTATTGATAATATTATGCAAAAATATTCAAAATATTAAATAATTAATATAAATAAAATCTTTTTCAAAAATATCTTAAATTAAAATTATTTAATGAATATATCAATAATAATATAATATTAATCACTGATAAAAATTGAATAAATTATAATAAAATAATTTTTTTATAGTATTAATATTGTTTTTCTCAAATAATAATTTAAAATTGAATAAATAAAAAATAAATAATTTAAAAAAAAATTAAGTAAATTAAATCATTTAATTAAAAATGGTAAATATGCCTAAAACAAAAAGAACTTTTTGTAAATTTGTTTGCAAAAAGCATACTACTCATAAAGTAACTCAATATAAAAAAGGAAAAGAATCAACTAAAGCTCAAGGAAAAAGAAGATATGATACAAAACAAAAAGGATTTGGGGGTCAAAAAAAACCAATTTTTAGAAAGAAGGCAAAGACAACTAAAAAAATTGTTTTAAGATTAGAATGTTCTGTTTGTAAAAGAAAAAGTTTATATAGAATTAAAAGGTGTAAAACATTTGTACTTGGAGGAACTGGAAAAGTTAAATCTCAATATTAAATAAAAAATAATATTTTTTAATAATATTAAATATTTAATAATAAATAAAAATCAATGAAACAAATACATAATATAAATAATTTATTTTTTAAAATATACAAAAAAATAAATTCATTAATATATTTATAAATTTTTAAATTTAAAATGAATTATATAAAATATATATATGATATTATATTATCATTAAATTATTTTTGAATAAAAAAAATTTTTCAAATAATAAATTAAATTTAAAATCCTCAAAAAATAATCTATATAATACTGATTTAAAAAGAAAAAAAATTAATAAATAAAACATTTTGAATTACAACATATATTTTTATGTTTATTATTTCTCAAAATTTTCTTTGTTTCATTTAAATAATGTTCTTTACAGCAAATTTTACAATCAATTTTATTCCCATTTCCCATACTAAAAGAATCATCATTTTCTCTATTCAAAATATTACTATCATTATTTTTAATAAGATCTTCATAACAATCAACACAAATTAAATGAGAAATTTCATTTTTTAAATCTAATTTAATACAATTAAATTTTCCTTTTTCTAATGTACATATACAACATAACTTTTGAAGATAATCAATTAATCTTTTATTTGCTTCTTTATAATCATCTTCTTTAATTTCTTTTGAATATTTAATTGCTTCATCTAAATTAAAATTACTTTTGCATAAACATTTTATTGGTGTGTTTGAATTTTTTTCAAATTCATTTAATATTTTATAATGATCAGTTGATCTATCTATAAAACTTTCTAAACAATTTTGACAAAATTGGCATTTACAATCTAATCTAATAATTGAATTTGATATGTTATGACAATTAAAACATATTTTTAAAACTAAATCATATAAATCTTCTAAAATTGTTTTTTCATTTATTGAAAAATAAATTTGAGAAGTTATTTCAATATCTTCATAAATATTAATTGGTCTAGTATAATATTCTAAATCAATAAAGTTATTTTTAACAAACATAATTGCTCTATTAATTAAAATATTATTTAAATAAAAATTTAAACAATTATAACAAAAAATTGTTTTAGTTTTGATAGTTAAAACAAAAGATGAAGTTGCATTTTTACATTTTTGGCATTTAATTTCTCTTAAATTATTGATAATAAATACTTCTTTTGATAAATTTTTATTAATTAAAGAAGATGAATGATTAAGTTCATCTTTAGTATAAATTATATGAAAACTATTAAAAAAATATCCTAAATATATAGTATCATCATTTGATTGATTTGATCTGATAATACTTTTATTAAACTTAGATTTAAATTCATTTCCATCTAAATAAAATATTTCAATATTAACATCAAATATATTACATATACTTTTAAAAAATTCATAATTTATTTCATAATAAATATTAATATCATTTATATTTTTTAATTCTCCTATACATTTATGAAAATATAAAATAATTGCTTCATCAAAAAATAATTCAGGATCATTAAATGCTTCTTCAAGTAATTCTAATGAATAATTCTTTTTAAATTGTTTTATAACATTTATAATTTTATCATAATTATTTATATCTTTTGATATTGTTTTCATTATATCATTTGTTATAAATACTAAATCTTCATTTTTATTTTTATTTATATAATTTTCAATTATTGAAAAACAAAAAGCTCTATAAAAAGAATTTCCATCATTATCTACTTGGCGATATGAAGTTATTGATGATATAATTTCTAATAAGATAGGATTTTTATAATTTTTTAATCCTAATTTATAAATTAAACATTTTATATCTTCTATTTCATTTATTTTTATTTTATTTCCTTTTTTAAAAATATATTTTCTATTTGAAATTTGATTATATTTCATATCATCACTTTCAAATAAATTATACTGTCTTCTTGAATAATTTTTATTATTTTTTACTCTGTCATATATAGATGAGTCAGTTGATAATTTATATTCAAAATAATTATTATCTAAAAAACTATTTCTTCTTAAAAGAAAATAATATGATTCTTCATCATCAATAAATTTAGTTATTTCTCTTTTTATAAAATTTGATTGTTGATTATCTTTTGAAATTTTTGGATAAGTTTCAAATAAGAAAAAGTTTTCATTAATATCACTATCAGTTATTGGGATAATTTGTTTATTAATTTTGTTAATTTCCCTAATAATATCATTTAATATTTCTTTCGATTTAATTTTTATTTCTTCAGAATTATTTTCATCTTCTATTTGTTTATCTTTATTTTCAAATGTATGTTTAAAGAAATTTTTAAATTTATTTTGAACTTTATTTTCATTATTTTCTTTTCCAATATTATTATACTTATTATTTTCAAATTTACTTTCATTATTTTCTTTTTCATTATAATTATTCTTATTATTTTCAAAATTATTTTCATATATATTGTTATATTGATTTACTTTATTTTCTTTTTCATTTTTATTTTTATTTCCTTCACTACTAAAAGAGAAATTATCCACACTATAAAAAGCATTAAAGCTTCCAATATTTTTATTTTCAGTGTTAAAAAATGAATTTAAAGATGATTTTTTAGAGTTTAAAATAGTTAAATTTACATCTTTTGTTTCAATTTTTGATAAACGATTAACTTTTCTGTTATTATAAGATAATTTTGATTTAACATTATTATTTTCCTCATCATCTTCAGATACAATTTTTGAATTACTATTCCTATTTTGTGAAACATTTATATTTGATTTTTTATCTTCTTCATCTTCTTCATTTACTTCTTGAATATGTCCATAATTCATATTATTTAATATATTACTTTTCTTTCTTTTACTCAATGGATTTAAATTTTTTTCTTCTTCTGAGTTACTGTTTTCATCTATTATTTTAACTTCTAAATTTGAATTATCAATAATATTACTATCTTTTTCTCTCAAATCCTTTATTTCTCTATCACTCCCAAAACTTCTCAATTTTTGCTTTTTATCATTTGGATTTATACTATTTCTTTGTGATTTTAAAATTTCTAAATCAAAAGAATTTTCACTAAATAAAGGTCCTAATTTACTATTATTACATTCAATATTTTCTATATTTGAATTAAAAGGTTCCTCATTTTGATTTTGATTATTATTGCTTAAAATACTTTCATAAGGGTTAAATGAAATATTTGTCATATCTCTATTTTCTTTGTTATAAGTATTTGAATTTCTTTTTATATATTTATCAATTTTTAAATTTGAATAAAAAGATGAATTTTCTTCTATTTTTGGTGAATATCTTTGATTTGTTTTTTCACTATAAACTTGAGATAATTCATTTCTTAAATTTATTTCATTTTTTTGTGAAATTGAGGAATTTGACATTTATTTTATTTTTTATTTATATAATTGTTTTATTTTGTTAAGAAATAAAAATTATTTAAAATCATAAAAAGTAAATATATAAATATGTAGTATATTATAAAAAATATTATCTCTCAAATATTTGTAATTAAAATTTATTTTATTTTTAAAAAATATATAAAGTAAAAATTAATATTTGAATTTTTATTATATAAAAAATGAAAATAAAATGTTTCGAATGTCCTTTTGAACCAGTTTTATCATTTTCAGATATTGGTGAGACTTCATTAAATTATACTTGTCGGAATTTACATAAAGGAAAAACAACAATTAAAAATTATATTACTCGATTAAATAATATAAATTCTGAAAATAATGAATTAAAATGTGATGATTGTGAATTAGAAAATGATAATTTTTATTATTGTATTGTATGTAATAAAAAATTCTGTTCCGATTGTAAAACAATTCATTCTTCAATTCATAAATTAATACCATTAAAAAAAGTAAATTATACTTGTTTTCAGCATAATATTGAATTAAATTCTTATTGTTTAGAATGTTGTGAAAATTTATGTAAAATATGTAAAATTAAACATGAGAGACATAAAATCTTTGATTTTAATTCTGAAATATTAAAAAATGAAGAAATTAGAACAATTAAAAATTATATTGAAAGAGGTGAAGAAAAAATAATATTAACAAAAAAAAAAATTGATAATGTTATTCATTCACTAATGGAATTAATAGATGGAATAAAAAATTTATTTGAAAATTATCAAGAAGAAAATTCAAATTACTTAATTTTATTAGAACAATTATTAAATGATTATGAAAATGCAGTTAAAGAAAATAAATTAAATTATGAAATCATTCAAAATATAAAAACAATAGCTCAACCTTTTGAAGTAATACAAGAAACAATAACATCTAAAATAGAAAAATATACAACAAGTAAAATAAATGTATTAGCATATAATACACAACAACTATTAACATTTACTCAACAAGAAAAAAATTTTAACAATAAAAAAATAGGTGACAGAGTTAATTCAACAACATTATCTAGTGAACCAGTATATTGTTTAACATTATTAAGAAATGGTAATTTAGTATCATCTTTTTCAGATGGAACAATAATAATATATGATAAAGATACATTTCAACAAAAAATAAAAATTAAAGAACATAAAAATAGAGTTTTTAGTATTTATACTTTAAAAACTGGTCAATTATTAACTGCATCTCAAGATAAAACAATTAAAATAATATCTATTACATCAGATTCAACTTATCAATTAGATCAATTATTAGTTGGTCATACTGATTGGGTTTATAGAGGAATTGAATTATCAAATGGGCACATTGCTTCATGTTCATATGATAAAACTATAAGAATTTGGAATAAAGAAGGTTTAAGTAGATTATATAATTGTCATAAAATTGTTGGAGGACATAAAGAAGGAATTAGAAGTATGTTTGAATTACAATATAGAAAAGAAATTGTAAGTATAAGTGATAGAGAAGAATGTATTAGATTTTGGGAAATTAAAAATTATAGGAATAAACATTCTATTTTTCATATTAAAGTTTCTTCTTGGATGAATGCTTTTTGCCTTTTAAGTGAAGATATTCTTGGTATTATTGGAAAGGTTGAAATTTTTTTAATTAATTTACCTACACATGAATTATTGAAAAGTATAAAAAAAACTAATAATAATGTAATTCAATGTATTATTGGACTTGAAAATGATACCTTTATATTAGGTGAAGAATTTGAAAAAAATTGTGATTTAGTTCAATTTAAATTTGATAAAAAAAATAAAGAAATTAAAAAAATAAGTGAAATAAGAAATGCACATAATGAATATATTCCAGATTTAATTCAATTAAAAAATGGAGATATTGTATCAGGAGGAGGAGATAGAACAATTAAAATATGGAGTTAATTTAATTAATTAATTTTAATTCATTTTATAATTAAATAATTAAAAAATATGACAGATTATAGTAGTCTTAAATATTGGGAGGGACGTTATTTAAATGAACATATGGAAATATTTGAATGGTATCAAACTTATGATACTTTAAAAGAAAAAATTATTGATTATTTAAAACCAGAAGATCAAATATTATATGTTGGATGTGGAACAAGTAAATTAGCTGAAGATTTATATATTGATGAAATTAGAAATGTAACTAATATTGATTTTTCAGAAAACGCTATTAAGATAATGGAAGATAGATATAAAGAACAAAAAGTTGAAATGAAATATAAAAAAATGAATGCTACAAATATGGAAGAATTTACAAATGGGAGTTTTAATGTAGTTTTGGATAAAGCTTTATTAGATAGTGTTTTATGTGGTGAAAATGCACTTCCAATTGTTGATAAAATGATTAATGAAATTTATAGAGTTATGGTCAATGGAGGATATTATATTGTAATATCTAATGGAAATGAAGAAACTAGAAAAAATTTATTTAATCCTGAAATGTGGGAATATAAAATGTTAGAAATTGAAAAACCATCAAAAGTTGTAGTTTTAGATGAAAAAGATCCTAAAAATTATCATTATATTTATATATTGACTAAAATAGGAAAGGAAAAAGAAGAAAAAAAAGATGAAGAAGAAGAGAAAAAAGATGAAGAAATCAAGGAAGAAGAAAAAAAGGATGGTAAAAAAGAAAATAAAAAAAAATAAAAAATAAATTAAAAAATAAAACATTAAAAAAATAAAAAAAACAAAAATCAAATTAAAAAAAAATTTAAAAAAAATTAACATTTTTCAACTCCTTTTTTTTAAATTGAATGATGTTTCTGATAAAAATATTTATTTCTTATTAAATAATTTTAATATTTGATGAAAAATTATATTTAAAAATTTAATCATTTAAAGTTTAAATTTTTTGTGTATAAATTTAAAGAATATTATTTTTATTTTATATTATTGTGGATAATATTAATTTATTTTTTTAATGTACATTTCCTATTATTTTAATCATTTTATTAAATATCTTATATTATTTTTTTGTTTTTAAAGGAAGAATTTATATTAATTATATTTACTCTTTTAATATATTATTTTATATTTAAATTTATATTAATATATTTTATTCTATTTTAAATTTATTTTTGAAAATGCATTTAAAATACATTTAATTAATTTTAATTATAAAAATAATTAATTAAAATACATATCAAAAAATTATAAATATAAAAAATGTGATATAGTATAATATATTAATATTTATATAAAATATAATAATATTTTATATTATAAATTTAATAATGAAATTAATCATAAAATAATTTTTTAAAATATAAACAAAAATAATGGGGATTGGGGATTGG
>Ga0256407_10003624_pt1 | contig 27159 bp, 26 predicted proteins | sample RumenRJG_04DNA_FD_193489 | JGI IMG/M metagenome (GOLD analysis project Ga0256407, IMG submission 193489) | Bovine rumen microbial communities from Lethbridge, Alberta, Canada - RJG_04 | ecosystem: Host-associated > Mammals > Digestive system > Stomach > Rumen | place: Canada: Alberta... | reverse complement strand
AATGCCCGCTCTGTCGCCCTTGCCTATTACCTTGACCTTTCTTTTCAGATACTCTTTCAATGCAATCTCAACTTCACCGAAAAAAGTGTTTTCATGTGATATTTCCATTTCCCTCTTGTCAGGTTTGTCAAAACTCTTTACAAGCTTTTCAACATCTCTTACCGTAAGGTCTTTTGTATTTATCGCTCTTGCCACTCTCATTTGCTCCGCCTTATCCGAAAATCCCAGCAAAGCTCTTGCGTGACCGGCGGAAATTTTTCCCTCGCTCACCATGTCAAGTATTTCTTTCGGCAGCGACAATATCCTTAATGCATTCGCAATAACAGGTCTGCTTTTTCCGACAGATTTTGAAATTTCTTCCTGCGTCAGATGATACTCTTCTATAAGCATCTTATATCCCATAGCTTCTTCCACAGGATTCAAATTTTCCCTTTGCAGATTTTCTATCATTGCAATCTGCATCATCTCGGAGTCCGTCATCTCCCTGATTATCACAGGAACCTCAAACAGTCCTGCCATACGGCTTGCACGCCATCTGCGTTCCCCCGCAACAAGCTGATAGCCACCTTCTGCAAGCGGTCTTACAAGCAGAGGCTGCAATACGCCGTGTGCCGCAATGGAGTCTGCAAGTTCCCGAAGGCTTTCTTCATCAAAATCACGTCTTGGCTGTGAACGGTTAGGCTCTATCTCTGATACCGGCAATACAGTACTGCCCGAGCTTTCATTCTCATTTTCGAGAAATATTGCACTCAGCCCTTTTCCAAGACCGCCTTTTTTGGCTGCCATCAATCATCACTCCTCGATTTAATATTTGTCACTTGTTTTTTTCAACTATCTCCCTCGACAGTTCCATATATGCCAGCGAGCCTTTACACGACTTGTCAAAATACATAACAGGCATACCAAAACTCGGTGCTTCCGAAAGTCTGACACCTCTCGGAATAACAGATGAAAACACTTTCTTTGGAAAGAATTTCTTTACTTCCTGCACAACCTGCTGTGTTAAATTAAGTCTTCCGTCATACATTGTCAGTAATACTCCCTCTATTTCTAGATAAGGATTGTATTTTCTCTTTACAAGTCTTACCGTTGCAATAAGCTGTGACAAGCCCTCAAGTGCATAATACTCGGGCTGTATGGGTACGAGTATCGTGTCTGCCGCACAAAGTGCATTTGTGGTGATAAGACCGAGTGACGGCGGACAGTCTATCAATATATAATCATATTCAGACTTTACAGTTGCCAAAGTACTTTTTAATCTCGCTTCTCTGTGCTCCATATCTGCAAGCTCAAGTTCTGCGGCAGCAAGCTCTATGCTTGACGGTATCACATCAAGATTTTCAAACTCCGTATGCAAAATTGCATCTTTCGCCTTTATATCATCAACTATTATACTATATGCAGAATACTTTACAGATCTCTTGTCAACTCCCACACCACTTGTTGCGTTCCCCTGAGGATCGGTATCTATAAGAAGTACTTTATATCCCAACTTTGCAATACCTGCCGCAACATTGACTGCTGTAGTGGTTTTTCCGACACCGCCCTTTTGATTCGTTACTGCTATCGTCTTGCCCATTGTTCTTCCTCCTTTCAAATCCTACGACCTACATAATTATATCACTAAAGCTTTTCAATATCAACAATTAAATTTTAAAATATGAATGTTTCACGTGAAACATTTTTTTACTTGCAACAAAATACGACAAAGATTTCTGTCCTTGTTCATTATAATATACCTAAACGAAAGGAGTAGAGCAATATGCTGTTTAATAATCCAACCATAAGAAAAATCATTGAGATTCCGCTTGTGCAGATAAGACCGTCAAAAACGGCTTCCAGAAAAGTTTACAGCCGTGATAAACTCAATGAGCTTGCTGTGAGTATCGAAAAAAACGGAATCATTCAGCCTCTCACCGTCAGAAAAGTGACAAATATGGAATATGAGCTTATTGCCGGAGAAAGACGACTCAGAGCTGCCGCTATATGCGGACTTGTAACAGTTCCATGCATAATAGTTTCATGCAACGATACACAAGCAAGCCTTTTTTCACTTACAGAAAATCTCCAAAGAAGTGAACTGAATTTTTTTGAAGAAGCCGAAAGCATAAAAAACATTATTTCCTGCTGTCACATCACACGTCAGGAACTGGCAGTTCACATAGGACAAAGACCTTCGTTTGTTGCAAACAAATTGCGTGTACTTGATTTAGGCTTTGACGAAAGAAAAATTATTCTTAAAGCACATCTTACCGAACGTCATGCCAAGGCTATACTTAAAATATCCGATGAAACCGAAAGACGTATTGTATTGAGTGAGATAGTGGAGAATAATATGAACGTAATGCAGTCCGAAGAATATATTGATGAGATACTTCACGAAACCGAAAACAAAAAAAGACAATTCAAATGCAGAAAGGCAGTGATAAAAGATATAAGAATCTTTGAAAATACAATAGAAAATGCTGTCAATACCATGCGTGAAGCAGGCATACCCGCCGTAAAAGTTCAGACGGAAAATGATGATTTCATAGAATACGTTATCCAAGTACCCAAAATGCCCACAGGTCATGATGGAGGACTTAGTGCCTAAATTCATACAAGACATTAGTTATTTTAAACCCACACAGCAAAAGCTGACAGACACTAAAAGTCTGCCGGCTTTTTTGCTGATTTTAAAAATTCATAGTGGATTTTTAGAAATTCTTGTACCCCTGCGTGGATATTGAGAAGGTGTAGCAGAAACTTTTGAAATAGTTATAATGCTCCTTATACTCTCATCAGGGAGATTAAACTGACATAATTTATCAAGCTTTCCACCCAAGACAGAAATTGCATTTTCCGCAAGTGAAAGTTCCTTTTGCCCCTCCGAGCCTTTCATTGATATAAAAAGACCGCCTTTTTTTACATAAGGCATACAGTATTCGCACAGTGACGGCAAACTTGCAACAGCTCTTGAAATCGCATAATCAAATTTTTCTCTGTATTCCTCTTTTTGACTTAGTTCTTCTGCACGTGCATGAACTATATCTGCTTTTACATTGATAAGATTGCAAACTTCATTAAGGAATATCAGTCTTTTATTCAGACTGTCAAGCAATGTCAATTTTATATCGGGATACATAATTTTGATAGGTATTCCGGGAAATCCGGCTCCTGTTCCAATATCTATCAAGCTTGCCTCTTTATGCAAATCTATATATTTTATTACAGAAATACTGTCTATAAAGTGCTTTACAGCGATTTCGTTTTCTTGAGTAATAGATGTCAGGTTCATTTTTTTATTCCACTCAACGAGCATTCCGGCATATATTTCAAAATCGGACTTCTGTTTTTCACTTATCGGTATATTATTTTCAATACACCAGTTTTCAAGTATCTGTATCAGCATTTTTATTCTCCTTATTTTTAAGTGACGCAAGATATATAACAAGCACAGATATATCCGCAGGGCTGACACCGGATATACGGCTTGCTTGACCTATGTTTTCCGGACGCACTTTATTCAGCTTTTCTCTTGCTTCAAGACTCAGCCCATCAATTTTTGCATAATCAATATCACTGGGTAAAATTTTCTTTTCAAGTTTTCTCACCTGCTCAATAATGATAAGCTGTCTTTTTATATATCCCTCATATTTTATCTCTATTTCAATTTGTTCAAATATATTTCTATTGAGTTCGGGACGGGTTGTATCTATTTCTTTCAAAATGTCATACGACAGTTCGGGGCGTTTGAGTAATTCAATCAATCTTATTCCCGTGTTTACTTCCGATGTATTGTGATTACGAAGTATTTCATTCAGCTTTTCTGACGGAGGTATAACAATCTTTCTTATGCGTTGAAGTTCCTTTTGAATAAGTTCCTGCTTTGCACTAAATTTTTCCCAGCGTTCATCCGTAACAAGTCCGACTTCTCTGCCGATAGCGGTCAATCTTGTATCAGCATTATCCTGACGAAGAATAAGTCTGTATTCACTTCTTGATGTCATCATTCTATAGGGATCATTGCATCCTTTTGTAACAAGGTCATCAATAAGTGTGCCAATATACGAACTTGCACGGTCAAGCACCAACGGTTTTTTCCCATTTATTTTGAGTGCCGCATTGATACCTGCAATAAGTCCCTGTGCAGCAGCTTCTTCATATCCCGAACTTCCATTAAACTGACCTGCACCGTATAAACCGGGAAAATCTCTGAATTCAAGAGTTCCATTCATCTGTACGGGATCGGCACAGTAATATTCTATCGCATAAGCAGGACGCATCACTACACAGTTTTCGAGTCCCTTTATAGAATGATAAAAAGATATCTGAACATCTTCGGGAAGTGATGATGACATTCCCTGCAAATACATTTCTTCGGTATCCATACCGCAAGGCTCTATAAATAACTGATGTCTTTGCTTGTCTGAAAAACGCACAATTTTATCTTCAATACTGGGACAATAACGTGGACCTATGCCCTCAATTTTACCGCTGTACATAGGTGAGCGGTGAATATTATCCAATATAATTTTCTTAGTTTTGTCATTAGTCCAGCTTACATAACATTTAACCTTATTTTCCTTAGGTTCATCAGTGTCATATGAAAATGGTACAACAGGCTCGTCACCGCACTGTTCCTCCAAATCGGTGAAATCAATACTTGATTTCAAAACACGTGCAGGGGTACCTGTTTTAAATCTTCTGATAGACATTCCCAATTTTTCAAGTGCATCGGGAAGATATTTTGAGGGGAACATACCATCCGGACCGCTTTCGTAAGAAACATCGCCCACATAGATTTTACCGCCAAGATAAGTACCTGTTGCAAGTATAACGGCTTTTGCAATATATTGAGCTTCAAGACGAGTAGTCAAAAGCCACCTGCCGTCACTGTTTCTTTCAAGATTGGTTATTTCAGCTTGACGGAGTTCAAGATTTTTCTGCAGTTCAAGAGTATGTTTCATTCTTGTACTGTAGGCACGTCTGTCAATTTGAGCCCTAAGCGAATGTACAGCCGGACCTTTTCCCTTATTGAGCATTCTTATTTGTAAAAAGCATTCATCAGCGGCTTTTCCCATTTCACCGCCAAGAGCATCTATTTCCCTGACAAGATGTCCCTTTGCAGTACCGCCAATAGACGGATTGCATGGACAGTTTCCGACAGCATCCATATTGATCGTAAAAACAGCTGTTTTGCAGCCCAGCCTTGCAGAAGCCAATCCTGCCTCGATTCCTGCATGACCTGCACCTATTACAGCAACATCAAATTCACCTGCTACAAACTTCATTGATACATCAATCCTCATTCCAAGTAATTTCACTCCTATTATAATACAAACAATCAAATTTGTACAGTAAAAATAAAATGTTTCACGTGAAACATTTTTAATGAGGAATGAGGAATTAGAAATGGGGAATGGAAAATACTTTCCCATTCCCCACTCTGCATTTTCATTTGATAAATGTTTCACGTGAAACAATTTTTAATTTTGGTAAACGGTATCACCATTGATAATAACTTCTTTCACTTTTCTTACATCAATAAATTTATTATACGAAGGAATATACTTGTTGGTAACATCAATTTGATAAGTCAGACGTTGTGTTTCATTCAAGATACCTGTTGCAGGACCACCGCTTGCACCGCTCCCCCAACCTACAAAGCGATATTCCGTACCATCTTTCATGACGATTTTAGAATTATCCGAATCAAACTGCCAGAAACAATTACCTCTTGTTTTTCCCGGCTCAGTCTGACCTGTTATATAAATGCCATTGGCAGTAATAGTCATTTGAACATCATGAGTTACTTTTGGAATAAGGTGAGGGGCATCTGCATTTGTAAGAGTTTTTTTGATATTGCCATTGTTCCTGTAATTGAGCTTGAATGACATCTCAAACGGCAAATCAAAGTCTTTACTGTCCGCTATACAATAATCCACACTGTCATCGCCATAAAGTAAAAATGTTGTATCTTTTTCATCCAAATTGCGTTCTTTGATGATATTTTGATACGCTTCAAAAGATTCGGCACTTGCCTGCGGATAGCTTGCAAGGAGTTCAAGAATTTTTCGTGCAGTAAATTTAGTGGATTTTATCGTCATAATGCCATCACGAAGATCTCTTTTCCTGTTGTCAACGGTGACGAGTATCTTCATAACAGTTCTGTTCTCATTAAGATAATAATGAGGGTTGGTATTTTCTCGTCTTCCCGAATCTCCCGTATCTCTGTCTTTACAGTAAATTTCCATTCCATACGTACCAAGCATTCTGTTTTCAAACTCAAACGGATCATTAGGCGGTGAACTTATGACTTCATTTCTTTCCTGTTCATTCCAGAAAGTAACAGGATTGATATAGCCGTCTTCCGTAAATGCAGAACCGTCTTTTTTAGTAGCTTCAAGCATAACGTGTACGCTGTATTCATCTCCTGTCAGACCAAGCAGTTCTACATTAAGATTCGGATCGGAACTTGTAAATGTAATGTCACTGCCGGAATATAAGCCCATTGAATTCATATTACCACCGAAGAATTCTTCAAACACTAACTGTACACCGCCATTTGCATGGATAGCAGTTGTACCGACTATAAGAGCCGTTGCAAGAGTAGCGGCTATGACAGTGAGTTTAAAAACCTTTCCGAAAGGCTTTTTCTTTTTGTGCAGACCGAGCTGTAACAGGACATTGTTTATTATGGTACAGCTTGAAATATCTGTATTTTCGCACAAGGTATTTTCAGGAATGTTCAGGAGGTCATCGTTCCATTCATTGAAAAGATTTTTGAAAGTCGTTCTCATAAAGCATATCCCCTTTCAATAAGTTTCGTTTTGATTTTATCTCTTGCACGCCTCAATTTAGATTTGACGGTATTGATATTAAGATTCATGACTTCGGCAATTTTTGCAGTATTCTGTGAATAGTAGTAATATCTGACAATAATTTCCCTCTCGGGCATTTGGATTTCGGAGATAATTTCACGAAGTTCAGCGGCAAGCTGTTTTTGTTCCACCTCTGCCGATATGGAAAAGTCATCTTCGAGGTCATAGTCATCAATATTCAAGAGCTGGTGAGCAGACACGGAAGAGATTTTGTTCAAAGCCCTTGTTTTAGCGATACGGCAGATATATCCTTTCAGCTTGTCCTCAATGATATTGTCTGCATTTTTCCAGAGGGTAACAAAAACATCCGTAACAGTTTCTTCGATATCCTCTTTGGAGAGTGAGCCTTTTGAAACATTGAAGATGACAGCCGAAACGAAAGGAGTATATTTTTCTATAATTTGTTCAAGAGCCTTTTGGTCTTTGTTTTGAAGTCTTGCAATAAGTTTGTTGTCGTTCAAGATTCTCACACTCCCTTTTACTGTATTGAAGTACTTCTGTATATAATAACAGGCGAAGTAAGGATTTGGGTGCAGAAAGAAATGTTTCACGTGAAACATTTTTAATGAGGAATGAGGAATTAGAAATGAGGATAATTCTTCATTCCTCACTCCTAATTCCTCATTTTATAGAAACGAAAAGGACAGTTTTCCTTACATAGAAAACTGTCCACTTTCAAAATAACCATAGCGGGTTGTGGTTAGCTATTCAATAAGCCGAAACACTCGGCACAATTTGCAATAGAAATCATTCCATTAAGTATTATATTATAGAGAAACACAAAAAAGTTGCTTTAAAAGAAATAAAGGTATTTTTTTAATAATACCTAAAGTATATAATTCACTTTTGAGGGATATACATAAGGTAATTGAAAAAGCAGCAGTTCCCGATTGCGTAACACAATCGGGAACTGCTGCTTTTTTAGGAGGAATGTATATGAAGTAAACTTATAATCTTATGTGTCATCTCCGAAGTAAAACAACTCCTCAAACTTTTTGTCGAGGGCGATACAGAGGAGAAGTGCGAGTTTGGCACTGGGACAGAACTGGTTATTTTCGATAGAACTGATAGTTTGCCTTGAAACGCCGACCATTTCGGCAAGCTCCCCTTGAGAGATTCTTTTTTCCGCACGGGCAATTCTTAATTTATTCTGAAAAACTATACCATTCATCACGCACTCACCATAAAGAATAATACAGCTGTAAGAGCTGCGGCAACACCTGTCAAAACTCCTGCAATAAGATATGCGGTTTTTCTTATATTTTTATATTGATAGAGGAAAGTGGTGCAAAGGTAAGCGGTAATAATTGCAGCAAACTCATAGAACATCTGATGATGGCAGAGCCTATATACACTGAACACAAGGCACAACACACCGACGACAACCGCTCCGACACCGAAAGAGGTATTATATATTTTCTGTTCTCTTTCATCAAGAGAGTTGCGATTTTGTTTTTTATTTTTGTCGAGGATTTCCTTTTTATCCATAAAAGCCTCTCCGTTCAGACATTCTGTTCTCAAAATTTTCCGTGGTTTTATATTAACATAGAAAAGGGAATTTGTCAAGTATTCTTGACAGAATTTCTTTCAAACTTGTCAAAAAAAATCAAATTGTGCAATTATTGACCAAAAGTGCGGGAAGCTGTTGAAAAAACGAAATATTTATTATTGCACAGTTGTCAACAGTGTGATAAAATATGCTTAAAGTGCATTTAATGTAATGACGGAGAGTATGAAAAACTTTCCTGTTACAGAGAGTGGTTATATAAATTGGGGGCTTAATATATGAAATTGGAGAAACTGCTTGAGAGTGCGGAGTACGAGCTTTTACAAGGAAGTCTTGACATTGAAATATCAGATGTGATATACGATTCAAGGAAGATCGTAAAGGGTTGTGTATTCGTGTGCATGATAGGAGCAAACTTTGACGGACACAGCTTTATAGAAAAAGCAGTTGAACAGGGAGCGGCGGCGGTAGTTGTCAGCAGAGATGTAAATATAGAGGGCGTTACGGTTGTAAAGACAGAGGACACAAGAAAAGCATTGGCATTGATGAGTGCAGAGTATTTCGGCAGACCTGCGGAAAAGCTTAAAACAATAGGCATAACGGGCACAAAAGGAAAGACTACCAGTGCATTTATGATAAAGGCTGTACTTGAAAAGGCAGATATAAAGACAGGCATAATAGGCACGATAGGAATAATCATAGGTAACGAGATAACCAAAACGTCAAATACAACTCCCGAATCCTATGAACTGCATAGAGCCATGAGAAATATGGTAGATAAAGGGTGCAAATGTGCGGTGATGGAGGTATCGTCACAGGCACTAAAGTTATACAGAGCTTATGGAATCAATTTTGATTATGGAATGTTCACGAATTTGTCGCATGACCATATAGGCGGAGTGGAACACGCATCTATGGAGGAGTATATAGAGTGTAAGTCAAGGCTGTTCAGTCAATGTAAAGTCGGGATTGTCAATGCAGATGATAAAGTTACTCCGATTATTATTGAGAATAACACTTGCGAAAAAATAGAAACATTCGGATTTGGCGAGAATGCGGAATTAAGGGCAAAAAATGAGCATCTCATATCTGATTTTGGGTATATAGGCGTACATTTTGAATCTGAGGGAGTATTGAATATGCCGGTAGATGTAGATATACCAGGAAAGTTCAATGTATATAATGCCCTTTGTGCAATGGCTGTATGCAGGCATTTCGGAGTAAGTAAAGAAAATATATATGACGGTTTGAACGAAGTGAAAGTAAAGGGCAGAGTTGAAACGGTGAAAGTAAATGGGAATTATACTTTGCTGATAGACTATGCACATAATGCAGTAAGCATGGAGAACGTGCTGGAAACGTTGAGGGAATATAAGCCGAACAGACTGATAACATTGTTTGGAGCGGGCGGAGGACGTTCAAAAGACAGGCGTTATGAAATGGGAGAAATATCGGGTAAACTTTCGGATTTGTCGGTAGTGACTGAGGACAATTCGAGATATGAAGATGTAATGGATATAATAGGGGATATAGAAAAGGGGCTTGCCAAGACTGACGGAAAGTATATTGTAATTCCCGACAGGACAGAAGCAATAAGATACTGCATAGAGAATGCGAAAGACGGAGATATAATAGTACTTGCAGGCAAGGGACACGAAGATTATCAGGATAAAATGGGAGTAAAGACACACTATGACGAAAGGGAAGTTATCAAAGAGATAATAGGAGGTGCAGTGAATGATTGAGATGACGGCAGGGGAAATTGCAAAAGCAGTTGACGGAGTTTTGATTGGAAACGGTGACACGGTAATAACGGATGTGCAGTATGACAGCCGAGCCGTAAAAGAGGGAACGTTGTTTGCAGCGATAAAAGGCGAAAAGGTTGACGGTCATAAATTTATAAAAGAATGTTTTGCCAAAGGGGCGGCAGCGGTTTTCACCGAGAATGAAGTTCCGGAAAATTCAACGGGCTGTTATATAGAAGTAGAAAACAGTCGTTTAGCCTTGCAGAAGCTTGCGGGATATTATAGGAGTAAGCGGAATGTAAGATTGATAGGAATAACAGGCAGTGTCGGAAAGACGAGTACCAAAGAGATGATTGCGGCAGGGCTTTCAAAAGGTTTCGACGTAATGAAAACACAGGGAAACAAAAACAGTCAGATAGGCTTGCCCATGACAATGTTTGAAATAGAGGAACATAATGAAATTGCGGTAATAGAGATGGGCATGAGCGAGTTTGGGGAGATGGACAGGCTTGCCGACATAGCAAGACCGAATATAGCGGTAATGACAAATATAGGAGTTGCCCATATAGAAAACCTGGGTACGAAAGAAAATATTTTAAAAGAGAAGTTTAGGATAACGAAATACTTTGATAAAGACGGAGTATTGTTTTTAAACGGAGATGACGTACTTTTAAAAAGCCTGCATGGAAAACAGGAATTTAAGACCGTGACATTCGGTCTTGATAAAGAGAATGATTTTTACGCAGAGGAGATAACTCCTAAGGGATTTCATACCAAGTTTGTATGTTGCTTTGGCGGAGAGAGAGTTGAATTGAATATTCCTGCATTGGGAGAGCATAGTGTAAAGAATGCACTTGCGGCATTTGCAGTAGGAAAACATCTTGGACTTGATGAAAAGACGATACAGTTGGGATTGATGACGTATCAAAATGCCCCTATGCGACAGCAGATACATGAAATGAAAGATTTCATATTGATAGACGACAGTTATAATTCAAGTCCCGACGCTGCAAAAGTATCTTTGAACGTTCTGAAAAGCGTCGCAAAAGGAAAGACAATAGCAGTATTGGCGGATATGCTTGAATTGGGGGAGAAGTCCGAAAGCGAGCATTACGGAGTTGGAAAGCACCTTGCGGAACTTGGAATAGATACGCTTGTTGCGGTAGGAAAGCTTTCGGGAAATACAGCAAGGGGAGCAGAAGAAAACGGCTGTAAAGAAGTTGTGATGTTTGAGAATAACGGACAGGCGTATGAATATTTGAAGAAGATAATAGAAAAGGAATGTGCAGTGCTTGTAAAGGGTTCAAGGGGAATGCACACAGATGAAATAGTAAAAAAAGTCCTTTCGGACTTTTAAAATATTAAATTTAAAGGAGATATTAAAAATGGACGAAAACAAGAGTAAATTTGAGATGCCGGACATTGACGAGCTTGCCGAGAAGCTTGACGAGCCTGTTGAGGAAAAGTATGAGCTGCCTGAGGAGCTGAAAGAAGAAAAGCCGGAGATAGATTCAAAGATAAATCCGTCACGTGCGGTAGGACCCAACGGTGAAAGCTCAACAAAGCAGAACGGGGATTTCATGCCTAATCTTCCGAATTACAGCGGAGATGAGCCGGGCAGACCTGTGGCAATGCGTGGAATGATATTGAGTATATGCAGTGTTGCCCTTGCATTGATATGTAACTTTTTTGCAGGAATACCCGTAGCGGCAAACATTATCAATATTGTTGCACTGGTATGCGGAGTATGCGGAATCGTATTCGGGGCGATGGGCGGAAATCAGAATATTTCGTATAATATGCCAAGAGGTGCAATGTCATGGACAGGCATCATTCTCGGTATCATAGGAATATTGATAAGCGGAGTGTCATTTGCCTGCATAGCCGCTTGCTCGGGAATCAGGCAGGTCTTGGGAATGTAATGCTGCCGTTTATAGAATTTTGGGGTATAAGAATATCAATGTACGGTGTATGTGTATTTCTGGGAATAGTGTTCTCGGGGATACTCATTCACCTTAATACAAAAAAAAGGCGTGACTTCAATTATATTCAGATAATGAACATTCCGTTGTTTTGTGCGGCAGGTGCATTTATAGGAGCAAAACTGCTGTATTTTATCACAAGGCTGAATATATTTTTGAGTGCAAAGGCATGGGAAAATTTTCTGTATTCCTTTACGGAAGCGTGCGGAGGAATGGTATTTTACGGAGGGCTTTTCGGGGGAGTGCTGACGGCATATATATACTGCCGTCTTGCAAAGATAGATTTTAATTTATATGCCGATATATATGCCCCCGTGATACCGCTTTTCCATGCATTCGGGAGAATAGGCTGTTTTATGGCAGGGTGCTGTTACGGAGTGGAAAGCAGTTGGGGGGTAGTATATCATAATGAATATCTTGCACCGCCTGTGAATGATGTAACACGCTTGCCCATACAGTTGATAGAGGCTTGCCTAAATATAATCATCATGCTTATCCTGGTATTGCTTGATAAAAAGAGATTAAAAAAAGGCAGTCTGCTTGCCTTGTATTTTATCATATATGCAGTTGTAAGATTTGCAGACGAGTTTTTCAGAGGAGATGTGATAAGAGGATATTTTCTTTTTCTGTCAACATCTCAGTGGATAAGTATCATTGCGTTGGTGATAGGAATATATATGCTTTTAAAAAGATATGTATTGAATAAAGATAAGTATGAAAGACGGCTTCCGACGGGAGAAGTGCCTAACGGATATGTATATAACAGATATGCGGGAGCGGTTCTTCCCGATGAAATAAAAGAGGAAAGCAGGGGGGAATAATATGAAAAAGCTGTTGATATGTCTTATTGCAGGGGTTGTAGCAGTTTGTTTTACAGGCTGCGATGAAAAGCTCGTTGAAAACAGTGAAAATATGAATTCTGTTTCTGAGCAGTCAGATATTGCCATACCCGAAAGAAATTATCTGGTGCTTGTCAACCGTACAAACAAACTGCCCGATCATTATGAAAAGTCGGTAAATATCATTGAGGGAAAGAATTTTTTTGGGGAAGCGTTCAGAATAGAAGAAGAAACGTATGAACATTTTCTTGAATTAAGGGACAAAATGCTTTTGCAGGAAGTGCAGATAGAGATAAACCGTGCATATCTTGACGCAGATGAACAAAAGGACTTAATTGAAGAATACACAAAAGAGTATGGCGAGGAATATGCATATAACTATCAGGGCGAGCCGAATTATTCCGAGAATCAGACAGGATTGGGAATAGACCTTGCATTGTACTTTGCAGGGGAAAAGATAGATAAAGATAAAGAACTTATGCAGACGGAAGCCATACTCAAAGAGATACATTCCGTAATGGCAGAGTACGGATTTATATTGAGATACCCCGAGGTAAAAGTGCAGACAACCGACTTCATGTATCAGCCTTGGCATATAAGATATGTGGGTGAAGAAGCCGCAAAAGAAATATATGAACAGGGAATAACACTTGAAGAATACTTGTTGGGAGAATGAAAATGATAGGGATAATAGGAGCAATGGAAATAGAGGTCAGCGGAATTATTGCCAATATGACCGATATAAAGAATGAAATAATAAGCGGAAGTGCCTATACAAGCGGAAAAATTGACGGTAAAGAATGTGTTGTCGTCAAGTGCGGGATAGGCAAGGTAAATGCAGCGGTAGCGGCACAAACACTTATTTTAAAGTACAAACCCGATATGATAATTAACACGGGGGTAGGCGGAAGTACGAGCCTTAATACGCATATAGGCTATGTAGTGATAGCGGAGAACGTCATACAGCATGACATGGACACTACTGCAATAGGCGATAAAAGAGGAACTGTATTTCTGCCCGAGGGGAATATAGATTATATTCCATGCAGTAAAGAAGTGGTACAGAAACTTGAAAAGGCTTGTGAAAACATAGGTGAAACGCATTATGTAAAAGGTACTGTTGCGACAGGTGATCAGTTTATAACGGGAAATGCAAGACGTTCTGCATTGAATGAAGATTTCAATGCAATGGCGTGTGAAATGGAGGGCGGAAGTATCGGACAGGTATGCTATTTAAATAAAGTGCCGTTTGGAATAATCCGTGCCATATCGGACAGCATGAGTGAAGAAGATGACGCTGTTGAATACAGTATATTCAGTAAGACAGCCGCCAAAAAATCAATAGAAATAATTATTGAGTTCGTTAAAAACAGTTAAAACAAAAAGCCCGATTTCGTTATGAAAATCGGGCTTGTATTTTTTATTCGGTTGTATTTTGGGATTGAATTTCGGTATTTTCATCGGTAATTTCATTATCATTTGTATCTTCTTCATGGGTAGCTCTGGCAACAGCCACAACTTTGCTGTCATCAGCCATTTTCATAATTTTAACACCTCTGCCGGTTCTTGCAACTACGGATATGGTCTTTGCAAAAACCCTTATCATAACACCGTTGTCCGACATAATGATAATATCATCATCAAGGTCAACAGCCTTGATAGCGGCAACTTTGCCGTTTTTGGAAATCTTGTAGTTGTTGATACCCTGACCGGCTCTTGCATGAATAGGATATTCACTTTGAGGAGTAAGTCTGCCGAAGCCGTTTTCGGATATGGTAAAAACATAAGCACCATCTCTTAAAATAGACATACCGATAACTTCATCGTCATTCAAAAGTCTGATAGCTTTTACACCCTGAGAGGCTTTTCCCGAGGGGCGTATGGTATTTTCGGCAATATGCAGGGCTTTGCCGTTTGCAGTGGCAATCAGCAGGTCAGCATTTCCGTCGGTAAGGCGAACCCATGCCAATTCGTCACCCTCATTCAGCACAATAGCCTTTATACCGACTTTTCTCCTTGCGGAATGAAAATTGCCCGTAGCAATACGTTTGATAAGACCTTTTTTTGTCACCATGACAAGATACATACCTTCGTCGCCCGACTGAGGCATTTTTATCATTGAAGTAACCTTTTCATCGGGAAGAAGCTGTACAAGATTATTGATATTCATGCCTTTTGAGGTACGGGAACTTTCCGGTATCTCGTAGCATTTCATTTTATAAACTCTGCCGAGATTGGTGAATAATAGTGCATTGTCATGCGTATCACCGACAAACATATCAATAGGCACATCTTCGGCACGTCTGTTCATGCCCGAAATGCCACGTCCGCCACGTCTTTGTGTTTTGTAGATGTCGGCTTTCTGACGTTTGAGGTAACCGAAATTTGTCATGGTCACAACGCATTCTTCATGCGGTATAAGATCCTCAATATCCACTTCACCGCTGATACTTTCAATTTTAGTTCTTCTCTCGTCACCGAATTTCTGTTTTATGGCATTGAGTTCTTTTTTGATGATGTCATAAACTCTTTCGGGTTTATCGAGAATATCTTTGAAGTCATCAATTTTGGCAAGGAGGGCAAGAAGTTCATCTTCAATTTTTTCTCTTTCAAGCCCCGAAAGCTGTCTTAAACGCATATCAACAATAGCCTGAGCCTGAATATCGTCAAGCCCGAAACGGTTGCAGAGATTTTGTTTTGCGGTTGCGGTATCGCTTGAAGAACGAATGATTTTGATAACTTCGTCAATGAAATCAATGGCGATTTTAAGACCTTCAAGAATATGAGCCCTTTCCTGAGCTTTTTTAAGGTCATACTTTGTACGTCTTGTAATAACGTCAAACTGGAAATCAATGTAATTTTGAAGCATTGATTTAAGAGTGAGAATTTTAGGCTCGCCGTTGACGATTGCCAGCAGGATAATACCGTAGGTTATCTGCATTTGAGAATTTTTATAAAGGTTATTGAGTACTATATTGGGAGAAGCCTCTTTTTTAAGAGAAATTTCGATATGCATACCGTTCCTGTCGGAATGGTCGTCAATATTGGAAATACCGCTGATTTTCTTATCTTTGACCATGTCGGCAATACTTTCAACAAGCCTTGCCTTGTTCACTTGGTAGGGGAGTTCGGTAACGGCAATTTTAAATCTGCCGTTTTTGTCCTCGACAATTTCCGCTTTTGCACGCACGGTAATTTTGGCACGCCCTGTCGCATAAGCGGCTCTGATACCGCTTTTACCCATGATAACGCCTGCTGTCGGGAAATCGGGACCTTTTATGTACTCCATCAATTCATCAAGAGTGGCATCGGGGTTGTCGATAAGACATTTAACAGCGTCAACGACTTCGTTAAGATTATGCGGAGGGATATTGGTAGCCATGCCGACAGCGATACCCGTAGAGCCGTTTACAAGGAGATTGGGAAATCTGGAAGGCAATACAGAGGGTTCTTTTCTGCTGTCGTCATAGTTAGGAATGAAATCAACCGTTTCCTTGTCGATGTCGGTAAGCATTTCAACGCTTATTTTACTCATTTTGGATTCCGTATAACGATAAGCTGCGGGAGGGTCACCGTCAACAGAGCCGAAATTTCCGTGACCGTCAACGAGGATATATCTCATAGAGAAATCCTGTGCAAGCCTTACAAGAGCGTCATAAACAGAGCTGTCACCGTGAGGGTGATAGCGACCGAGAACATTTCCGACAGTAGTGGCACATTTTTTATAGGGCTTGTCGGGAGTAAGATTATCTTCATACTGTGAATAGAGTATTCTTCTGTGGACAGGCTTCAAGCCGTCACGGACATCGGGCAATGCACGTGACACGATAACGGACATTGAATAGTCAAGGAAAGATTTTTTCATCTCTCCCTCTATGTCAACGGGAATAATTTTTGAAATCTGAGGATTTTGCTGGTTGTTCAAGATATTCTGCACCCCTTATCTAATTCATAATTCATAATTCATAATGCATAATTATGAGTTAAGCGAGTTTTTTTGTAAAAGTCATTCTATGGAATTCAACATCTTTTCAAAAAGCTGTTGATTAAATTTTTTCATATTAAGCGGTCTTAACGTATCGGAATTGACAAAGCCGTGAGTAGTCGAGCCTTCCGCCATCAAAACACCGTCAAGCAGGACTTTATAGCCAAACTGTATTCTCGAAACGGTGAGTTTTATAACGGAGGTCTGTATAATAACCTCATCTTCATAGTGAATAGGTTTTATATATCTGCAATCAAGAGCGGAAAGCGGTAACATAACACCGTCTTTTTCAAGCTGACTGTAACCGATACCAAGCATTTTGATAAAATTTGTTCTGCCGACCTCAAACCACACGGGATATACAGAGTGGTGAATAATGCCCATTTGGTCAGTTTCGGCATAACGTGCGGTTATAGGAGTTTCATTTATCATAGTTTTCAACCTCTTTTGAATAAATTGTTGAAAGAAAAAATCATTGCACATTGCTAACTGCTAATTGCTAATTTCCTCCGGCATTGTTCCCGAAAGGAGAATGGCTTTGATTTCGTTATAGACTTCGGGTTCAATGACTCTTTCGGGAATGGCAAAACTTCTGTCATCATCATATATCATGATAATGCCGTCAAACTCTGCAATTTCAGCTTTTCCGTCAAGTTCGACAGACCAAGCCCCGTCATCTTTTCCGATATCTATGTGAGTGGGATAGATTTCAGCATCAATATTTTTACCGTCAGCCATGATTTTAGCAAGGTTTTTCATGTGAAAATGCGGTACAAGCCATATTACGGCAATCATTAAAAAACATAATATGCCGAAAAACAAGTTATAAACATTGTATTGTGAATTTGTTAAAAAGTATGTCAGCAGGAAAATCACTCCTGCAAGTGCAAATATAACGGTCTGTAAAACAGCACGTTTGCCCTTTGTTTTATAGAGCCTGCTGTGATACAGGCATTTATACATTTCGTTCTCCGTAAGGGAATATGAAATTTTTATTCCCGTTTCGGGAATTTCATATTCTTCTGCATCGTCATCGGCAACAAGTTCGGATTCCGAGCCGTCCCAATCGGGATTTTCGTCATTATTGCGGTTATTTTCGATTATTTCAAGCTCATGTGATATGTCATCAATAAGCTGCTCATCTCTGTGTTCTTCTATCTCATTCCGCCCTTGCGGGTGGACAGGTTCATCTTTCATTCATTATCTCCCTTTTATTTTGTTTTACAAAAATGTTTCACGTGAAACATTTTTTAATCAGACATCAAGATTTTTATAAGAGTGGAGTTTGGAGAGTGGAGAGTGAAGCTGTCATTTTCTCTCACTGTATTTCCAAATGCCCACTTTAAAAAATTTTTTTAACCATTTTAGGCAGAAAAGTTGAAAGTCTGCAATCACTCCACTCTCAACTCTCCACTCTCCAAACTAAATCAAACATCAAGATTTTGAACATATTTAGCGTTTTTCTCTATAAATTCACGTCTTGGTTCTACCTTGTCGCCCATGAGAATAGTGAAAACTTCATCAGCGGCAGCAGCGTCTTCCATTTCAACACGAAGCATAATTCTTGTTGAGGGATCCATAGTAGTTTCCCAGAGCTGGTCGGAGTCCATTTCACCAAGACCTTTATATCTTTGAATTTCATACTTTCCGCCAAGCTCAGACATAATTTTATCACGTTCAGTGTCGGAATAGGCGTAGTGATGTTCTTTGCCTTTGGTAATGCGGTAAAGAGGAGGCTGTGCGATATACACATGACCTTCTTCAATCAAAGGACGCATGAAACGGAAAAAGAATGTAAGCATGAGAGTGCGTATATGAGAACCGTCAACATCGGCATCAGCCATAATGATAATTTTGCCGTAACGGAGTTTGGAAAGGTCTATTTCGTCACCGATACCGCAGCCGAGAGCAGTTATGACGGGCATCAATTTATCGTTGCCATAGACACGGTCAAGGCGTGCTTTTTCGACATTGAGCATTTTGCCCCAAAGAGGGAGAATAGCCTGAAAACGTCTGTCACGCCCACCTTTTGCAGAGCCGCCTGCAGAGTCGCCCTCAACTATGTAAATTTCGGTTTCCTCCACATTTCTGGATTGGCAGTCGGCAAGCTTTCCGGGAAGTCCTGCACCCTCCATAGCGGTTTTTCTTCTGGCAAGGTCACGGGCTTTTCTCGCAGCGTCCCGGGATTTTGCAGCCATGAGAGCTTTTTCGAAAATGGTTTTTGCGGTTGCGGGATTTTCTTCAAGGTACTGTTCAAGTTTTTCGCTGACAAGCTTATCAACGAGTGTACGGACAGAAGTATTGCCGAGTTTGGCTTTTGTCTGACCTTCGAACTGGGCTTCTTTCAGCTTTACGCTGATAACGGCAGTAAGACCTTCACGAACATCTTCACCGCTTAAATTTTTGTCGTTTTCCTTGAGAATGTTGAATTTACGGGCATAGTCGTTCATCACTTTCGTCAAGGCACGTTTAAAGCCGTCAACATGAGTACCGCCGTCATTTGTATGGATATTGTTTGCAAAAGAGAGGAGGAGTTCATTATAGCTGTCGTTGTATTGCATGGCAATTTCGGCTGACGCTGTATCATCATCATTCTTAGCCTGAAAATAGATAATATCGGGGTGAATGACATCAAGAGAGCGTTTTTTATGGATATACTCAACGAAGCTTGACACACCGCCCTCATAGCAGAAGTTTTCGGATTGTATATTATCGCTGTCACGTTCATCGGTCAGCTGTATATTAACTCCTGCATTAAGGAAAGCCTGTTCACGCAGACGAGTTGCAAGAGTTTCATAGTCATATATTTCGGTTTCGGTGAAAATAAGCGGGTCGGCTTTGAAAGTGACGGTAGTGCCCGTATCGGAAGTTTCACCGATAATCGCAAGGTCTGAAACGGTTTTTCCACGTTCAAAACGCTGTTGATAAATATTTTTGCCGTCGCAGACTTCAACCTCGGTCCATTCGGAGAGGGCATTGACAACAGAAGCACCCACGCCATGCAGACCGCCCGAAACTTTATATCCGCCTCCACCGAATTTACCGCCTGCATGGAGGACAGTAAAAACGACTGTAACGGCAGGAATGCCGAGTTTTGGCTGAATGCCTACGGGAATTCCACGCCCGTTGTCTTTTACACGGATAATATCGCCTTTGAGTATGGAAACCTCGATTTTTGAGCAGTAGCCGGCAAGAGCCTCATCAATGGAGTTGTCAACAATTTCATATACAAGATGGTGAAGACCTCTGGGACCTGTCGAGCCTATATACATACCGGGGCGTTTTCTGACAGCTTCAAGACCTTCAAGAACCTGTATTTCATTTGCATCATAATTTTGAGTTGTCTGGGAAATATCGTTTACTGTATCCATTTTTCCACCCTTTCACAGAAATATGTTGAAAACTTTATTTATTTTCGTTTTTATTTTCATCTTCATTCAAGCCGAAAAGTATTTGGGTATTTGAAATTTCCTTTGGGAGAGTTTCATCAATAGTTCCCGTATTTTCGGCAATTTTCTTATCGGCATTATTTTTGGCGAGCATAAATTTTTGAGAGAAGTCATTTTCGACATCAAGCCTAACGGGCTTGGGAGATTTGGGCTTTTTCTCAAAAACACGCTTGGGCATTCTTTTCATGGGGTATATTTTGTCATTAAAAGGCTCAAGCTTGATAAAGAAAGGGGTTGCAAGGTAGAACACAACAAACGGCATCACTACCCATAAAATATTTTTTAAATCTCCATGGTCACCGAACATGGAAAAGAGGAGTACGAGAAGAACTCCCAGCACGCACACAAATGCAGCAAGTGCAGACAGACCCGAATGTATGATGACATTGGAGGTACACTGGCACTTATAGCAATAGTATTCACCTTTTTTCTTTATAAGCATAGCTCCGGGATAAGATATCTTTTTTCCGCAGTAAGGACATCTTGTCAGAAGTGTATTTGACATTGAAAGCACCCTTTTCAGAATAATTATAACATAAGAACAGTACAAAAAATTACACATACTCTCAGCCCACGCAGAATTGAAAATACGGGGCTCTTTTTTGAGGCAAGGTTTTATATTAAATTACGTTCAAAACGCTGTCAGAAGCGTTCTGAGCGAATATACGGGCTATTGCAGAGCCTATGTAAAACAGGAATTCTGCCAACAGTCATCTGTGCTTATTATAGCACACAAAAGGCAGTTGTTTTTTCTAAAAAAGAATTAAATATAAAAGATATTCCACCGTATCAACAAAGATAAGTTGAAAATTCAGATAAAAAGACGTTTTGAGAGAGTGACGGGAGAGAGTTGGCAGATGTATATTTTCAGACCGTCACTTTCACGGCAGACTACAAAGGATTTGGGAAGTTCGGAAGAAACATTGATGACTTGACCGTTTTTTTGAGCGTTGGCAAGAAATTCACGGGTTTTTGTGGAGATGGTGGAATTGTCAAGGTCAAAAATGCCGATAATATTGGATTGACGGATAATGGTTTCATTTCCTAAATGGAGATACATGGGAAATCACTCCGATTGAAATATTTGGCCGTTTTGGATAAGGAATTTATTTTGAGCAGATACGTCTGTATTACAGCAGGTGATAAATACCTGAAATGCGTCAAGACGGTGTAAAAGGTAATCTTGTCTTTGCCTGTCAAGCTCGCTGAGAACGTCATCAAGGAGAATAACGGGAGGTTCGCCTTTGGATTTTTGGAGAAGGGAGGCTTCGGCAAGCTTCATAGAAAGAACGGCAGAACGCTGTTGTCCCTGAGATGCAAAAGACCTTGCATCTTTGGAATTGATTTTAACGGTCATGTCGTCACGGTGAACGCCTTTCAGGGTATATCCGAGATAGATTTCTTCTTCTCTTTTCAGACGCAGGGCATTGAGAATACAGTTTTTCAATTCCTCACGGGGCATATCGGGAGTACTGTTATAGCCTGTTTTGCAGGAAATTTCAAGAGTTTCGGTGTTGTTTGATATGCCGAGATAGAATTGTGAGGATAGTTTTGAAAACTCTCTCATATAGGAGTATCTGTGGAAAGCGATGAGAGAGCCTTCATTGGCAAGACGTTCATTCCATACATCAAGGGTATCCGCAAGATAAGGGGATTTGGGGATAGCTTTGAGGAGGGCATTTCTCTGGTCGAGAATTTTCCTGTAACGGCTCAGATAGAGGGCATAAGACGGTTTTATCTGGCATAAGGCACTGTCAATAAAGTTTCGTCTTTCATCGGGACCGTTTTTAACAAGTGCAAGGTGATTTGGTGAAAAGATGACTGCACAGAAAGAGCCTATAATTTCGGACATATAGTTTTTTTGAATGCCGTTAAGGAAAGGGGTACGCTTGTTGTTTTGGATGAGGATTTCAACCGTTTGTTCACGATTGGTTGAAAAAAAATCCGCTTTTACTCTGGAGAATTTTTTGTCAAAAGTGATAAGTTCCCTGTCCTTAGCCCCCCGAAACGAGCGACCGCCTGTTAAAAGCCACATACATTCGATAAGATTGGTTTTTCCCTGGGCGTTGCTTCCGTAGATGATATTGATATTTTCGGAGGGGGAGAGGGAGGCATTTTTTAAATTTCTGTAATTTTCAAAGCTGAGGTTTTTGATAAACACTTAAAGCACCTCAAAAGTATTTCCGTCAAATTCGGCACAGTCGCCCCTACGCATTTTTTTTCCACGCATGGTGCAGACTTCTCCGTTGACTTTTACAAAGCCGTTTTGTATGGCGATTTTAGCCTGACCGCCTGTCTGGAATACACCGAGCATTTTAAGAAAAGCGTCAAGACGGATATAATCTTCATTTTCGTCAAGTTTTAATTTATTATCAACCATTTCTCAACCTCACGGGCATTACGAGGAAAATAAAATTATCTCCGTCGCTTGGCAGTATGACGATGGGTTTAAGAGAGCCGTTCATTTTAATTTTCACTTCGTCTGTTTCGGCAAATTTGAGAGCGTCAAGGATATATTTGTTATCAAGACCGATTTCGACATAACTGCCCGTTATATTTGCCTCAAATTCATCGGTAGCTTCGCCTTTTGAGGTATTGCAGGAAGTAGTGACGGTATTGTTTTCAAAACAGCATTTGATAGGAGTTTTGATCCTGTCGGTAAGGAGAAGTGACATTCTCTCTATGGTGTCGGAGAACATTCGGGTATTGATAACGGCTTCCGTTGAGAAAGCAGAGGGGATAGTGGCTTTGTAATTCATAAATTCGCCCTCTATGAGTCTTGTAATTATCGTATAATCACCGATAAGCATGGTCAAGTGTCTTCCGCCAGCTCTGACGGTAACGTTTTCAACATCATCTGAAATGAGGTTGATAATTTCCTGAAGGGACTTTCTGGGAACGATAATGCTTTTTTCACCGTCAAAGTCGGTTTTTTCGGTTCTTACGGCAAGACGGTAGCCGTCAACGGATACAATTCTGAAAGTACCGTTGGCTATTTCAAAGAGAGAGCCTTTTTGAGTGGGGTTTTCGTCTTTGTCTGAAACAGCGTACATGGTTTGTCTTATCATGCTTTTAAGGGTTTTGCCGTCAATGGATATTTTCTCGGAAGATGCAACGGCAGGAAGTTCGGGGTACTCTTCGGCAGACATTCCGATTATTTTATATTCCGCTTTACCGCCCGATATATAAATAATCAGTTTTTCATCTGTTTCAACACTTATTATATCCTCGGGCATTCTTTTTATTATATCGGAAAAGAGTTTGGCAGGTACTACAACAGAACCCTCTGTTTTTATATTTGCATCTATGGAGGTAGTGATACCTATATCAAGGTCATATCCGCAAAGAGTAAGTTTGTTTTTTTCGGCTCTTAAAAGTATGCCTTCAAGAGCAGGTATGGTTGTCTTTGAAGCGGTTACTCTTTGCAGGTTTTCAACAGCTTTGTTCAATTTTTGTCTGTTGCATTGAAATTTCATGGCTTTCAGTCCTTTTTCAAAAAAAATCAAAAAAAAAATTTTTTTCGCACCCTATATATATATTATATTATAGTAGTAGTAGTAGGGGCGGTTGAAAAGTTGAAAACGTCAAAAAATCGGCTTGCCAAGCGGTTTTATCGGTCTTAGTGCTATGTTAATAATATGTGGAGAGATGTTGAGAAAAAGTTGAAAACTTTTGACTTTCAACATTTATGTTGAAAGCTGTTGGTGGAATGTTGGGGGAAAAGTTGAAAACTTCAAAATTGGAAAATTTTGGCAAGAGACACTTTTCAACCAAAATGTTGAAAAGTTGAAAACTTTTCAACAGGAATGTTAAGAGAATTTCATACACAATCGCAGTGATTATCTGTCACGAATGTTTTTTATGATGTCCTCAACGGTAGCTTTAAGTTTGGGATCTTTTGTCATATTTTTCTCTATCTGCTTGATAGCATAGACGATAGTGGAGTGGTCACGGTTGCCGAATTCCTCGCCTATGAGGTTCATGGAGAGGTCTGTAATTTCCCTCACGGCATAAATTGCTATCTGGCGTGCATTGGAGATGTTGGAATTTCTCTTTGAGGAGCGTATATCGTCGCTTGTGATGCCGAAAGTACGGGCAACCTCGTCAATGATTTTTTCAACAGTCAGCGGTGGGGGCTGGTCGTTGTTGAGAATGTCGGAGATGGTTTTCTGAGCGACATTGATAGTCACTTTTTCACCGTAGAGCTGGCTTTGGGCTTTCAGTTTTTTAACAACGCCCTCAAGCTGACGGATATTTGTTTTAAGGCGTGTCGCTATGTATTCGACAATATCGTCGGGGAGGTTCATTTCAAGAAGTTCCGCCTTGCGTTTGATGATTGCGATACGGGTTTCAAAGTCGGGGGGCTGTATGTCGGCAATCAACCCCGATTCAAAACGGCTTTTCAGTCTGTCCTCAAGAGTTTTGATTTCTTTGGGGGGGCGGTCGGAAGTAAGTACTATCTGGCTTTTGGCTTCGTAAAGGCTGTTGAAAGTGTGGAAAAACTCCTCCTGAGTAGATTCCTTTCCGCCTATGAACTGGATATCGTCAACCAAAAGCACGTCTGATTTTCTGTATTTGTTTCTGAAATCGCTTGCAGAGTTCAGACGGATCGCCTCGATAAGTTCATTGGTAAAGTCGTCGCCTTTTACATACTGGATAATCTTTTCGGGATTTGTCCTGTGAATTTCGTTTCTTATGGCATAGAGAAGGTGAGTTTTGCCAAGACCGGAATTTCCGTATATAAAGAGCGGATTGTAAGAGCCGCCTGGATTGGTCGCAACGGCAAGAGAAGCGGCATGTGCAAATTTGTTTGATGAGCCTACTATGAACGAGCTGAAAGTAAATTCATAATCCGCATCAACGGATATATCGTTTTGTTCGGGTTCACGAGTAACGATTTCATCGGGAACGGTAAAGCAAATCTGTATTCCCTCACCGAAAACGCTTGCAAATGCATCATTGAGAAGCTGCATATATCCTCTTGTAAGGGTCTGTCTGTGAAATTCCGCAGGAACCATAAGAATTGCCTTGCCTTCACTGAAATCAAGCCTGACAGGTTCAATTTTGCTTATCCAGGTCTTGTAAGCAACTTCTGTCAGATTCTGGCGGCAGTATTCGCAGATAATCCCCCATGCTTCTTTGAAAGAATCCATATATATTCCTCCTGTTAAAAATTTTATTGAAAGTGCAGTATTTCGGCATAAAAAAAACTTTTTCGTCTGATACAGACACTTATTCCATTATATTATAACATAGAACATAAAAAAATCAAATAGTTTTTAACAATTTGCTGTTGAAAGTTGAGCGGAAAGTTGAAAGTTTTTCAAAAAATCCCTTGACAAAGGGAAAATATCATGCAATAATATGAAAAAATATTTATGAGGTGATGAAAGTGATATATGTAACAGGTGATACTCACGGAGAATTCAAAAGATTCAAAAATAAAATATTTCATGCAAATGCAGAGGATACCGTGATAATATGCGGAGATTTCGGGGGATTGTGGGACAACTCCCCGACGGAAAAATATTGGCTGAAATGGCTCTGTGAAAAGCCGTATCAAATTTTATTCTGTGACGGCAACCATGAACATTATGATATGATAAAAAATTATCCTGTTGAAAATCTTTTTGGCGGAAAGGTGCATAAAATTTCGGATAATATATATCACCTCATGCGTGGGGAGGTCTTTGAGATAGAGGGCAGGAAATTTTTTGTAATGGGCGGTGCAAGGTCGCATGATACGGAAGACGGCATATTAAATCCTCTTGACAAAGATTTCAACATACAGGAAAAAATGTTGATAAGACGTGGAAAAAAGATGTACCGTGTCAAAGGCGTGTCGTGGTGGGAAGAGGAAATGCCGAGCGAAAAGGAATTTTCACACGCTCTCGAAACGCTTTCAAAGCACGATTTCAAAGTTGACTATATCATCACGCATGACTGTCCGACAGACGTGCAGAAAATTGTTGTTGAAAATTATGTAGAGGAAAAAAGAAAGCATGAATACAAGCCCGATGAACTGACGGATTTTTTTCGGGCGATTTCGGAGAAGTGCGAATTCAAAAAATGGTTTTTCGGGCATTACCATGCCGATGCGGAAATATCGGATAAATTCAGGGTTATTGAAAAAGAGATAATCTTATTAACGTGAGTTCGATGAAAAAGAAAAATTATTGTACTGTCATTCTGAGGAGCGACAGCGACGAAGAATCTTTTGAAGATTCCTCACTGCGTTCGGAATGACATACTTAATTTTATCATTGTCAGAATATTTTTCAATTACATCGAACTCACGTTTATTAAAGAGTTGAAAAAAATTTTCTAAAAAATTTGTATAAAAAGCATTGACAAAATATTTGAAATATGATATTATTGTCCTTGCAAGTGGTCCGGTAGTTCAGCTGGTTAGAACGCTAGCCTGTCACGCTAGAGGTCGACGGTTCGATCCCGTTCCGGATCGTTTTAAGAACTCTCTCTTGTGAGGGAGTTCAAATTGTTTGCTGATATAGCTCAGTCGGCAGAGCGCGTCCTTGGTAAGGACGAGGTCGTCAGTTCAAGTCTGATTATCAGCTCCAAGAAAATACAGTAAACAAGCGGTTTTCGAGAATTTCGGAGACCGCTGTTTTTTATGAGAGTGGAGTGATTTTTAGTCAAGGTATATAATCAATTAAAATTTCTTTCCACATTCATAGAATTTTTTATTGACAAATCTATATATAGTATGTATAATAAAATCAAGCACTAAATCTTGTTCTTTACCTTTCCCATTGGGAATTGATACACTAT
>Ga0256407_10003622_pt1 | contig 27178 bp, 15 predicted proteins | sample RumenRJG_04DNA_FD_193489 | JGI IMG/M metagenome (GOLD analysis project Ga0256407, IMG submission 193489) | Bovine rumen microbial communities from Lethbridge, Alberta, Canada - RJG_04 | ecosystem: Host-associated > Mammals > Digestive system > Stomach > Rumen | place: Canada: Alberta... | reverse complement strand
GGCCGTGACTATGCACTAATACAGAGTGTTAACTTTTATTTTCAAAATGTTAATCGTTTGTCAGTCAACATATTGCAATGTGCGATTATTCGCGGAAGCCTGTAAAATGGCAAGTGGGAAACTTTAGCTACTTACTAATTTCTCCAGCGGTAGTAGCCTTGTCCACCGTCGGGGGGGTACCCCCCCCCGACCCAACCTCATCGCATGTCGCACCGTTAACAGAGTAATACGACCAAAACGATGCGGATGATTTCCATCGAAAGAAATTTGCTGAATAGCTGCATATGAAACAACTATTCACTTCTCATAATGCCTCCTCTGCAGTATGAAAGGGGAAACATATAGTAAATTCCCACGCTCTGTCTCAGTTAATATCAAAACTGAGCTTGACAACGATCTCTCTTGGACGAAGCTGATAAGTATTGAGGGTCTGTCGGCTTTGTGTGATGGTCGTACGCTGGAAGGACTTCTTATTGAAGATGTTGGTTAAGGCAAGGGACCATTCCGTGTGGCTGCGCTTCCAGTCGAGGGTGATGTCGGCGAAGTATTGCGATGGGAGGCTATGGTCACCGAAATGCATATACTCGTTGTTGCAGGAAAGCGTGACGGCATCAGTGATGAAGAAGAATGCCTTGAGCATGTGTTTCCAGTTGGTGGTGTGGTGCACGGACGAGGCATTGTCCTCGGACAGCTTCTGACGTGTGACATCCATGGACGACTGCCCCTCGACAGAGAGCCAGTCGGCAGGACGCAGGGAATAGTCGACGTAGACGTTGGTACGCCGAAGCTGTGCCGGCGTGACAGCGTCGAGCAGCAGCAATTGATAGTCGGTGTGCTGAAGGCTTCCACCCACGGCCACAAAGCTCTTTGCCCAGTTGAAAGTTTTGCTCAGCCTTGCGCGCAGCGAGTAGGTTGTCGTATGTGTGGTGCTGTCGGTAGCTTCCATCGTGTAGATGATATCATGCAGTCCATAACGATAGAGAGTGGCTCCCGACGTGCGCTGCCATGACGGCTGGATATAGAAGAAAAAGCCAGAAAGGGGATTGGCGTATTTCAGGGATGCAGCAGTCGTTGTGGCATGTGTGGCACCTAAGCGTCCTTGCGTGGTCATGAGTGTGCGGTAGTCGTTGTAGACAGGGATGTCTGACACGTCATAGAGTCCCAATGACTGATGAGACGAAGATAGAGAAAGCGTGGCAGTAGTCAGCGACGAGAGCTCACAGCGATAGCTCAACTGTGGATCCACCCAAATGTATCGTTTGACGCGTTTGTCGTAGGACTGTCTGACGCCCTGCACCTTCGCTCGCACCGTCACCAGATGCTGATTGCTGCTGAAGACAAATTCGGGCAGCCAGCGAAGGACCTGACGTTCGTATTTGCCCTTTGTGTCGGGTATGCTGTCAAAGCCAACATGGATATCTTGGCTCAGATAGTCTGCGCCAATGGCATTATCAAGGCGAATCCATCCGATGGAGATGCCGTGATGGAGCATCGTGCGAAGGTCGAGGTTGTGTATGCCGACGCGCTCAGACAGACTGTCAGCAGTAAGAAGGCGTCCGGGCAGGTAATGCCAGTTGACGCTCGTGGTCCATTTCCAAACGCGCTTGTCGCTGGTGGTATGTGACAGTTCGAGCACGTCGGTCAGACTTCTGCGCCTTGGCTCCACCCATCGGCGCACCGGCATACCATTGACAACAGCAGAGCCATCGCCTTTGTTGAAGTCCATATAGCCACGGAGGTTGTTGCGGATGTAGGAGGACTTGCCATTGTATTGGTAGTTGAGCTCACCTTTCCACTCACTGCGTTTGTTGGACATGTCACTTCCTTCGGCAACGACGGGCAATCCCGGCAAAGAGAGATAGGTGGTCGTGGTGGAGCTCTGCTGATCAGTTTTGTCAAGGAAGGCACTGCTCTGTAAACGCAACTCCGAGACGGGGCCTAGCTTGAAGAGCCAATTGCCGGCCACACAATGGCTGTCGTTGAAGGTATAACGGTTTCTCTCAAGATTGGCCAGAGAACTTTGGCTTAAAGAGAGTAATGCGTCTGGATCCTCTGTGCCGTCATTGTCCTTGATGAGATCCTTGACCTCTCGGCTGATGTCTTTGCCCGTATTATTGTTTTTATAGAGCATCAGCGTTTGGAAACAGCGACCTAACTGCAGGGCCATGAGTCTGTTGTCATAGACCAGCTTGTCGCCCCAGCCTGCGCCGAGATCTGTCGCCCCGCTCCACACGTCGCGTGCATCGTCACGAAGCACAAGGTTCAGGGCAGCCTGGTCACTGAACTGCACACCGCGCAGCGACTTGACAGGCTGGTGATTCTGTAGTACCTGGACAGAGACAATCTTGTCAGCCGGAATGTTTTTATTGCCCATGCCATACTGCCGTCCAAGCAGGTCCAGTCCCTCGACATAGTATTTATTAATCGCCTTGCCCTGATACTTTACGGTACCATCGCTGCTCACTTCCAATCCCGGCATCTTGGCAATGACGTCGTCAATACTTCTGTCTTGCTTTTGCCGGAAGCCGGCAACGGAGTAGGTCAGTGTGTCGCTGTGACTTTGTATACGGTGGCTTTTGACGACTACCTCCTTGAGGTGGTATGCCTCAGCCACAAGCGTAAAGGTCATGCCGTCAGACACACTCTTGTGCGGTGTGACCAGCGTGCGGTAGCCAAGTGCGCTGACGCTGACAGACACCGTAGAGTCAGGCAATTGAATGGTGAAACTGCCATCATCTTTAGAGATGGCATAGGTCATCATCTTGTCATGGGCATTGAGGGTGGTGACATTGGCATAGCCCACAGCAGCCCCTTTGCTGTCGCGTACATAACCTGACAATGTCTGTCCCTGAACAAACAGAGGCAAGAACAACAAGAGTAGCACTAAGCTACTCTTCCATAAAAATACAAGTCTTCTTTTTGTAAATGAGCGGTTTTCCATCTGGTCCCCAGGCACGATCAATAATACCAAAGCGTTTGTTAAACTCTTGTGGATTGGCTGCATCTTCTATCATTAGCTGATGAAACTCTTCCCGTGTGGTAGCAATGGCCTTCTTATCTCTTGGCCGCTTCATGAGACTGTTTCCTTTTTTGATCTCTATGGCCTCAAAGCTAAAGATGCCACTATTGTCATGAGCATAGAGAATCAATCCTGGGAGACCATGTAACTTCCAAGGGCCGGCTTGAGAGGGTATAGAAGGCGCAAAGCATGCTGTCCACACACGACCACCCATCTCTACTTTAGCAAACTGGCAAGGAATGTCAAGTATTGTTGTATCACGCTGCTCCATTGTCCATCGTAGAGTGGGAATTGGTTCCTTATATACAAAGGTCTTGAGAATCTTGTCCGTTACAGTACGAACACCTTGTGAAGGATAGTTTTCAAAAATAGAATAAAACTGACGTGGCGTAGGATATTTTCCCAATTCTAACATAAATTGCTCCCTTGGCATAAGAGTACGCATTGCGGTTTCCGCAAGTTCTTCGCGCTGTCTCTGCCATCTGCCATAGAAAGCGGTCCGATGATCTCCTATTTCCAATACCTTTTCCTCTGTATAGGCATTCGGCCTTTCCATGTAATTTCTAAAAGTAGCAATGTAGTTCACCTGCATGCGCACAGAATCCGTACCCTGAGCACAGAGTGAAAAAAAAGGAAAATATAATAGGAAAATAAAAAGAAATGATTTCTTCACCATATAGTTCAAATGGAAATGCCCAGTATAGAATGATCACTAAACTGGGCAATTGTCTTAGCAATCTTCTCTGGAATATCTATCAATAGCATCTACAGCCTCGTCCGCTGTTGCATCTGTTGCAATCTGATGGACAGTTCCACAGTCTGTAATGATGAACTGTGCAGCTACATCGTTACCACCATTGTCTGCATGTGCTTGTACGCAAAAGCCTACTAAGGCTAAAGCTACTACGAAAATTGATTTCTTCATACGATTTATTTTTTTTAGTTATAAGCGATAGAATTTTTCTATCGCTTGCAAGGATAGAAATTTTCCTTCAAAATAAAAATATTCAGCTTGTTTTTTTTGTATTTATTAGCATTTTAAGCTGCAATACTTTCAAAAAGATACAAAGATAATTCGGAATCTGCTACATAAGTTACAACATCTCGAGAAACCAAGCAGCAGATAATAGGTTCGTACTTTCTTTACAACACCTTTACTCTTGTTGTTCATAATGTGGCCTTCCTAGGAAATTTGAAATGAGATGTGAAATGCTTGACACAGGTCAATAAAAGCTATGAATATACGGTTTTTATGCTAATCGACTGCCTTTTTCTTTTGTATATTGATGCTGTTTTTATACCTTTGCAAGCCGTAACCAATAAAGGAAAAGAATGTTCAGAATAATTATCGTCTTGCTTGTCGGCATCGTGCTGGGCTTTGCGCTGCGTCGAGTGCCACATATCCATAAAGTAGAGACAAGCGCTCATTATACTATCTGTGCCCTGCTTTTTGTTTTCGGACTGGGCTTGGGCTCCAACGACTCGCTGATGCACAACATCGGCTTCTACGGTCTTGAGGCCGTCGTGGTGGCATTGTTGGGCATGGCCGGTAGCTTTGGTGCTGCCCGTCTGTTCAACCATCTCATGCAGAAAAAGACGGAGGGCGAGGCATGAAAGGCAATCTTCTCTTGTTCGTTTCGCTGTTGGCCGGCATACTCGTAGGCATGTCGGGCGCCACGCCACAGTGGTTGCTCAATCCTCAGTTGCCGATGTTGCTCTTGGAGTTGCTCATCGTGCAGGTGGGTATGGGCATAGGATCTATGGAACATCTCGACCGGCTGTTTGCCGGATTCCGTTGGGAGATGCTGTTGCTGCCGGTGTTTACCATTGCTGGAACCTTGTTGTTTACCGCCACGGCGGTGCTGTTGTTCAGTGGTCATTCGCTGAGCGACTTCCTTGCGGTGGGCAGTGGCTTTGGCTATTACTCGCTCTCGTCGGTGCTCATCAGCCAAGTCAAGGCCGGTGTCGACGGTTCTGCTGCTGCCAACCAACTGGCCACGATAGCGCTGCTGGCCAATATCGTGCGCGAGATGGTGTCGCTGCTCGGCTGTCGTTTCGTCGCTCACAGAGGCAGCGGATGGGCAGCGATCAGTGTGGCGGGCATCTCGTCCATGGACGTCTGCCTGCCTTCCATTTTGAGCAGTACGGGCAACAAACGCTATATGCCTATCGCCATCTTCCATGGTCTTTGTCTGGAGGTCAGTGTCCCGATGCTTGTTACTTCCTTTTGTAGCGTGAATCTTTAGTGGTTAAAAAGCTAATTTGCAGTTGGTCAAACGTTCGTTGTACATTAGGTTAAACGTTCGTTGTACATTAGGTCAAACGTTCGTTAGCCAATTGGCTGACGTTCATTGTATGTATGGTCAAACGAACGTTTGACCATATAGTGGAAACGTTTTCTGTTATAGTTTCTTTCTTGAATTGAATCTATAACCGGTTGATTATTAGTACTGTTCTTTCTTTGACTTAGCGTCTGATTTATTGGCTGTTTACACAGAGACCGTTGGGCAAACGGGTATGCGTTAGTCCCTTGCGTTCTTTGCGCTTTTGCGAGAGATAAAACTTACGAGTTGTTTTAGAGTTAACGCTCCGCTTCGCGGAATAAAGAAAATAGCCGAATATCAAGAAAATATATTCTCGATATTCGGCCATATTCTTAATACCATCGAGGATGGTGCGTTAATAAGAGAAGAGGGCATGGGAGTGTACGTATGTTCGTCGGACCTTTGTGTTCCTCTGCGTCTCTCTGAGAGATAATCGCTGAACAGTTTCTACATATTATTATTATCGCAGCAGGTCGGTGTAGAGGGCAAAGTATTATACAACAAATTCCCTCTTCTTATAGGTAGAGCACTCAAAGGGCTGGTTGCCTATAAGGAGAGGGGAATGAGGATGATTCCTTTAGGATCAGAATTCCACCACGAGCGCTTCGCGCGGTTGCAGGGTGATGTCGTGGGTGAGGTCGATCTTGCGGCCGGTGATGACATCGGTGGCTGTGGTGGCCTTGCCGATGACCTCAGCATAGCGGGCTACGGGCATGGTGGCCTCGCTTCGCTTGCCGTTGAGAATGGTCAGCGACGTGCGGCCCTGATACTGGCGAGCGATGACGTAGATGCCCTTGAAGGGGATGAACTGCGTCTGCTTTCCCTTGCTGATGAGGTCGTTGCCCTGACGCCAGTGGAGCAGTTTGCTCTCCCACTGGAACATGGCGTTCTCGGCCTTGGTGCGGCCTTGGGCGGTGAAGCAGTTATGTGTGTCGCCGGCAAAACCGCCGGGGAAGTCCTTGCGCACATTGCCGTCGGTGATCTCCTTGGTGCCGTTCATCAGCACCTCTGTGCCGTAATAGAGCTGCGGGATACGGTTCATCGTCAGCAGCAGTGCGAGTGCCTGTTTCAGAGCTGTGGAGTCCTTGCCATTGCCAAGGAAGCGGTCGGTGTCGTGGTTCTCGATGAAAGCCAGCACATGCGACGGGTCGGCATAGAGATAGTCATAGCATAGACTGTTGTAGATGCGGTTGAGTCCCTTCCACCAGTCGTCGGTCTCTTCGTGCTTGGCCTGGCTGAGCTTGTCGTAGAAGCTGAAGTCCATGACAGTCTTCAGATAGCTGTTCATCGTGCTGAGCTTGGAGTCCTTCTGCCAAGCGGCGGTGTAGGCTGGCTCGGTGACCCACGTCTCGCCTACGGTGTTGAAGTTGGGATATTCCGTGTCGAGGGTTTTCATCCACAGTGCCATGGCCTTGCGGTCAGCATAGGGATAGGTGTCCATGCGTATGCCGTCGATGCCAGCTGTTTCTATCCACCACTCACTGTTTTGGATGAGGTAGCGCATGAGGTGAGGATTGCGCTGGTTGAGGTCAGGCATGGAGGGAACGAACCACCCATCGACGGTCTCGCGCATGTCCTGCTTCGAGGCATAGGGATCGAGAACCGGGGTCAGCTTATAGCTTGTCTGCAAGCCGTAGTTGGGATTGTTGAACCAGTCCTTTGTAGGCGGGTCGAGGTTCCAGGGATGGTAATTGCTGCAATGGTTGAAGATCATGTCCATAACCACCTTCAGTCCACGCTTGTGGCATTCGTCGATGAGTTGCTTGTACTCCGCATTGGTACCGAAGCGCGGATCCACCTTATAATAATCGGTGGTGGCGTAACCATGGTACGAGCTGTTCACGCCATGGTCGTTGGGCCAGTTGTTCTCTAAGATCGGAGTGAACCACAGTGCGGTGACGCCGAGGTCGGTGAAATAGTCGAGGTGCTGTTCAATACCGGCGAGGTCACCGCCGTGGCGCAGGCTCGGCTTGGTGCGGTCGCAGCTCTGGTCACGCATACCCTTGACGACATCGTTCTTCGGGTTGCCGTTAGCGAAACGGTCAGGCATGAGCAGGTAGAGCACGTCGGCGTTGGAGAAGCCTTTGTGATCCTCGCCGCGCATGGTGCGGTCTTTAAGCGTGTAGCGTACTTTTTTGCCGTCGAAGTTCAGCGTCATCTGTCCGGCTTTGGCACCTTGCAGGTTCAGGTAGATGAGCAGATAGTTGGGTGAGTCGAGACGGACGATGGAGTCCACCTTCACGCCGGCGTAGTCAGTGGTGACCTGCTTGACGTTCTTCACATCCTTACCATAGACCATGAGCTGCAGGCTCGGGTCTTTCATTCCCACATACCAATCTGTGGGGTCGATGCGGCTGATCGTGGTGGCAGAAGTTGCCGTGGCCATCATCAGTCCCAGTCCTAAAGTCATGAGCGTTTTCTTCATATCTTCTATTATATTTATTTTACCATAATCATTGCACTCTGTCCGCTTACCTTTACGTCACCTCCAGGTAGGATAGTGAGGCCGGTCTCGTCGATTTGTCCGTTTTGGCAGACCACACGGTATGTGCCTTCTGGCAACGTGATGGTGCGGGTTTCACGGTTGCCATTGAAGATGACATATATGTTGCTCCAACTGTCGATGCCGTCAAGACCCTTCAGGTGGAAGGCTACCAGAGCAGGCTGCGACGGCAGGAACTCCAGATGCTCACGCACTGCGGCGGCTGAGCCGAGACGGAAAGCCGGGTGATGGCGGCGCAGGGCGATAAGCCGGCGATAGTAATCTGTGACACCGGGATAGCGCTGCAGGTTGCCCCAGTCAAGGGCGTTGATGCTGTCGGGCGAGTTGAAACTGTTGTGTACACCCTTCTTGTCGCGCAGCAACTCCTCACCGCTGAGCATGAAGGGCACACCCTGAGAGGTGAACACGATCGTCTGGGCGAGCTTGTCGAGGGCTTGTAGTTCAGATGACGTGATGTTTGGGATGGAAGCCTTCAGACGGTCGACGAGGCACATGTCGTCGTGACAACTGACATAAGCGATCATCTGCGTAGGCTCGGTAGCCCACGGCTCCTTGCTGTAGTTCACCTTGGAGTAGTCTACTTGCGGATGAGCGATCATGCCGGCGATACCCGCCTTGATGCTCTCCTCGCTGCCCGGCAGTCCGGCTAAGAATGCGGGCTTGTGGTCATCGCTGAACGGACCACGTACGGCGTCGCGCAGGTCGTCGCAGAAGGCGGCGATACCCGGCATTTGCTTCATGTTGGCTTTCACGGCCAGCTGATCGTTGGGCAGGGCACAGCTGCCGGCACTCCAGCCTTCGCCATAGATGAAGATGTTCGGGTCGAGGGCTGTGAGCTCCTGTCGGATAGCGTTCATCGTCGGGATGTCGTGTACGCCCATGAGGTCGAAGCGGAAGCCGTCGATGTGGTATTCTGTGGCCCAGTATTTCACGCTTTCGAGCATGAATTCGCGCATGAGCGGTTTCTCCGATGCGGTCTCGTTGCCGCAGCCTGAGCCGTTGCTGGGCTTGCCGTCCTTGGTGAACCGATAGTAGTAGTCGGGATAGGTACGCTGGAAGTTGCTGTTGTCGAGGTCGAAGGTGTGGTTATAGACCACGTCGAGGATGACACGGATGCCAGCTTTGTGAAGTGCCTGCACCATCTCCTTGAACTCGCGGATGCGTGTGGCGGGCGTGTAAGGGTCGGTGGAGTAGCTGCCTTCCGGCACGTTGTAGTTCAGCGGGTCGTAGCCCCAGTTGTACTGTGGCTTGTCGAGTTTGGTCTCATCGACTGAGGCAAAGTCAAACGACGGCAGGATATGCACGGCGTTGACTCCGAGGCTCTTCAGATAGTCTACCGCCCAAGGCTCTGACAGTGCCAGAAACTTACCCGGATGGGCAGCGTGGCTGGCGATGGAGAAGTCGCGGTGGTGCATCTCGTAGATGACGAGGTCGGCAGGTGAATGGGTGGTGAGCCTATGGTCTTCAGCCCAGCCTTCCGGGTCGGTCTGGCGCAGGTCGATGATGGCACCGCGCTGTCCGTTGACACCGACGGCCTTGGCGAAGACGCCCGGTGTGTCACCGCGTCCGATGTTAAAGCTATAGAACTGTCCCTTGAGGTCGCCCTTGACGGTGGCTTTCCAACGGTTTTTGCCGTCGGCACGCATCTTCACCGTACGCAGAGGCTGACCGCCGGCGCCGTCGCTCCACAACGAGAGGGTAGGTCGCTTGGGGCTATTGAGATAAAAAACAGTCTGCTTGGGGCTGTAGGACATCTCGCGAAAGACATCCTGCGCCCAAGCAGACATATTTGTTGCCAACATAGCGATGACAGATATTGATAGTTGTTTGATGTTCATGGTTTGTTGCTTCAGGTCTATAAACGCAATAGAAGTGAATTGTAGGAATGGTATTACCAGGCAGGCTCCTCCCCTCCTTTTTAGGGAGGGTAGGGGAGGGTCTGTAGGTTAGCGGGCGGGCTTTATGCTGACAGCGAATCCTCCGCCGGGTGCCTCGGTGAACTTCAGGGTGTCACCCTTCTTCACTGTGCGTTTGGTGATGACATATGCCTTTGGGTTCTTGTCGTAGCTGGCGTTCTTGGCATCGGCATAGATCGTAGCCTCGTACTTGCGGCCTTTGTCGAGGAAGTCGAGTTTCACAGTGCTCTGATGTCCATGTTCGTCGCACTTGCCGGCGAGGAACCAGTTGTCGCAGCCCTTTGCCTTGCGTGCTACGGTGATGTAGCGGGCAGGTTCAGCCTCGATATACTTACTGTCGGACCAGTCGATGGCAACATCCTTGATAAACTGGAAGGCATCGTTGTACTTGGCATAGTTCTCGGGTAGGTCAGCAGCCATCTGTAGTGGTCCCCACATGACGAGATAGAGGGCAAGCTGACCCACGAGTGTGGTGTGTACATAGCTTGTGTTGTTGCTCCATGTCTTCAGTTGAGTCTCGAGGATACCCGGTGTATAGTCCATCGGACCGCCCTGCAGACGAGTGAAGGGCAGGATGACAGTATGGTTGGGATAGCTGCCGCCGAAAGCCTCGTACTCTGTACCGCGTGCACTCTCGTTGCCGACGAGGTTAGGCCATGTACGGGCGATGCCGGTAGGACGTGTGGCCTCATGAGCATTGACCATGATATGGTGTTTGGCAGCCTCCTTGACGCAGTAGAGATAGTGATTGTTCATCGGTTGCGAGAAGTGATGGTCCCCGCGTGGGATGATGTCGCCCACATAACCACTTTTCACGGCATCGTAGCCATATTTGTTCATTAAGTTGTAGGCAGCCTCCAAATGACGCTCGTAGTTGACCACGCTCGAAGAAGTCTCGTTGTGCATCATCAGTTTCACGCCCTTGGAGTGGGCATAGTCGTTGAGTGCCTTGATGTCGAAGTCGGGATAAGGCGTGACGAAGTCGAAGACGTAGTCCTTCCAATGGTTGGCCCAGTCTTCCCAACCTACGTTCCATCCCTCGACGAGTACCTCGGAGAGACCGTTGGCAGCGGCGAAGTCGATATACTTGCGTACCTCGGAGTTGTTGGCACCGTGGCGTCCGTTGGGCTTCACCTTACTCCAGTCGATGCTGTCGAGTTTGATGGACGGATACTCATCGGTGTAGTTCCATGAGTTGCGGCCGACGATCATCTCCCACCATACACCACAGTACTTCGTAGGATGTATCCAGGAAGTATCCTCTATCTTGCACGGCTCGTTGAGATTATAGATGAGGTTGTTGGCCTCAGAGAGCATGTCGCGAGCATCGTCGCTTACGGCCACGGTGCGCCAAGGCGTATTGCAGGGAGTTTGCATATAGCCTTTCATACCGGTGGCATCGGGAGTGAGCCACGACTCGAAAACCATGTTCTTGTCATCGAGGTTGAGGTGCATGGTAGCATAGTCGATGCAGGCGGCCTCGTGGATGTTGATATACAGTCCGTCCTTGGTCTTCATCTGTAAGGCGGTCTGCACGCCTGTGGGCGAGAAGACCGCAACCGACGAGTTGTTCCAGTTCACGGCGTCATGGAAACGGGCGCGTATCTCAGAGAGCTTGCTCTCCTGCGTTTCTTGTTCCTGAGTGTCATAGTCGCCGGGAAGCCACCATGCGGTGTGATCACCAGCCATAGCAAACTGAGTGTGTTCGTCCTTGATGACAAAATATACCAGAGAGTCCTGCTGTGGGAACTCATAGCGCAGACCCATACCTATATTATAAACGCGGAATCGGATGGTCATCTTGCGCTTGGTAGCGGGTTGCGTGAGGTTCACGGCCATCTCGTTGTAGTGGTTTCGGATCTTGGCATACTGTCCCCAGACGGGAGTCCAAGTCTCGTCGAAAGTTGACTTTGTGCTGCCGGTTTCTGTAAAGCCGTCCATGAGACTGGTCTCGCGCAAGCCCTTGCTGGCGTGCTTGTCTTTAGCAAGTTCAAGTCCGAGGTGTGAAGGCTTGACGACAGCCTTGTTTTTATAGGTCATCTCGTAGGTGGGTACGCCATTGCCGGTGAGCGAGAAGGTGAGGCTGACGTTGCCGTCGGGCGACTTCACCGTCTGTGCCAAAGCTGCCAAGGGCATGAGCAGTGCCAAAGAGATGATGCTTGCTATCTTGTTCATATCGCTTGATTTAATATTATCATTTGGTTGAGGGCTATAGCTTCTGTAGCCCCTATAGCCCCAATAGTTTCTATAGTCTCCTATTTCCGCGTTAGCCTTCCCCTCCCCTGGGAGGGGTTAGGGGTGGACTTTTCCTTATCTTTCTCCGAAGGTGTTGGTGCGCCCGCTCTGGTTGACCAGTTCCTTGACGTTAGCCATGAAGCTGTTGTTGGCCATGAGATCCTCGATGTTGAGGTGCATGCGGTAGCGCCAGTAGTGCTTCGGATTAGCAGGGATGTTGATGCGCTCGGCATTGGCATCAGACAGACGTAGCTTGTCGTCGATGGCGAGCCAGTCCTGTATGCTCAGGATGCAGAGCATAGAAGGAGAGGTGAGCTGACGCGAGACGATGTCGCGAGCGAGCCAACCTGGCAGAGGATGCGGAGCAGCCCCACCACGGTAGAGCATGCTGTTGTAGTAGTCCTGTGTGCGCTCGTAGTTCTCGTCCCACCATTGGCGCAGTGTCGGCATGTCGTGAGTGGAGAACGTGCAGACCGAGCGATAAGGATTGCGTGAGAGATGGCCGAAGCGTACGTGTGGGTCCTTCGGCATGGACTGGATCTCCAGTGAGAGGATGCGCAACTCGTTGATGACCCATGGCACACAGTCGGGAACCATGCCAAGGTCCTCAGCGCAGACGAGCATACGTGTGGCCTCGACCAGTCGCGGCAACTTCTTCATGGCCTCGCGATACCAGAACTGGTTGTTGCGGCGATAGAAGTAGTCGTTGTACAGGCGGTTGAAAGCACCCTTGTCGTTGTCGTAGAGGCTTTCATAGATGAAGCTGAACTGTGCGGACACGCGCGGATGGAACTTCGAGGCATCCTTGGTGTCGCGTACAAAGAGCACGTCGCTGATCATGGCATAGAGACCATCGCGGATGTTGAGCTCGTCCTGGTCGGTGACACCGGCAAAGACTTTCTCTACCTTACGCTGAGTGTCGTACTCCGGTTTCATCTTGTAGCGTTCGCCGTCGATGCGGTCGAGATATTTAGCCTTCACATCGTTGGCTTTCTCATGGAACATACGCTCCAGTGTCCAGTCGGTGATAAACGGTGTGGTGAAGCGCTCCTCCTGGAAGTTGAGACCATAGCCGCGGATCTCGTCGGCTGTCATGCCAAGTGCGGGAGCGAACTGACCGAGCAGACCGTGTACCGAGTTGATTGGAATCTCCCAGATGCGGAAGAAGCCGAGCACGTGGTCGATACGGTAAGCATCGAAGAACTTCGCCATGTTTTGGAAACGGCGTACCCACCACTGGCAACCGTCTTTGAGCATCTCGTCCCAGTTGTAAGTCGGGAAGCCCCAATTCTGACCGTTGACAGAGAAGTCATCGGGTGGCGCACCGGCCTGTCCGTTGAGGTTGAAGTAGCGTGGCTCCATCCATACGTCGCAGCCATAGCGGTTCACGCCAATAGGGATGTCGCCCTTGAGGATGACGTGGTGCTGGCGTGCGTAGGCATGAGCCTCGTCGAGCTGAGTATTGAGGATATACTGAACGAAATACCAGAACTCCACTTCTTTATATAGCTTGCTGCGGCTGTTGGAGAGTTCTTTTCTGTCGGCCTCGTCCCATGTGTTATGGTCGGGCCACTGCGAGAAGTCGGCGGTGCCATACTTGTCGCGCAATGTTGCATACTGAGCATAGGGCACAAGCCACTGCTCGGTCTCGTGGAAGAACTCGTGATATTTCTTAAAGCTCATCATCTGCTTGCCCTCCTGAGCGAAGAGCAGATGGAGATATTCGAGTTTGGCGTTGTTGACACGCTCGTAGTCGATCTGCTTCAGACCATTGAGCTCAACGCGCAGCTTTTCGAAGCGGTCGCGCTCCTTGGCGTCCTTCAACTGTGGCAGTTGTGTGAGGTCTACATACATCGGATGCAGTGCAAACACGCTGATGCAACTATAAGGATAGGAGTCGGTCCATGTGTGGGTGATGGTGCTGTCGTTGATAGGCAGGATCTGCAACACGCGCTGTCCGGTCTTGTCGATATAGTCGATCATCTTCTTCAGATCACCGAAGTCACCCACGCCGAAACTTGTCTTGGAGCGAAGTGAGAACACAGGTACGAGTGTACCGGCGATCTTGGTGTTGTAGATGGGCATGTAAGCCTCGTTGAGATCATAGACCACGACCTCGCCGTCCTTCAATTCCGGCAATTCGATGGTGCGGTTATTGCTGCACTCCCAAAGTGGCGTGACGTCTTTCTTGCTGTCGAGAGCGGCGAACTTAAACTCTATCTCTCCCTCGGGGAAGTTGTCGGCATTGAGATCCACGACCCATTCGTTGATGTTGTGCTCGGTCATCTCCACAGCTTGGGTAGAGTCCCAAGCTCCTAAGGCCTTGTTGCTGCCGATGATGGCGAGACGCTCAGAGGCACGCAGCTGAGGAGCACGTACGATCAGACGTACCGTCTTGTCGAATGATGAGGAGGGAAGCTCATGCAGTGTATGAGGGCCGAGGCAGTCCGTGAAAGCAGAACTGTAGAGATAAGCGTCCTCAGGGATGTCGGACCAATGGTCATACATCGTGTAGCTCTTGCCTTTTGAGGCGTTGAGCTCCAGCTTGTGATGTACGGTGGTCCACTCATGACGGTGCTCACTGCCGATGGCGTCTACACTGTAATAGTATTCCAACACTTGGTTGGTATCGGGGATGGTCAGCTGGCATGTCCATCGTGCACCGTCAGTGGTACCCAGATGGTATTGCGCAACGGCTCCATCTTTCATAATGTTCAAGACTAGTTCTTCTCCGAAAACCGTCTTGTAGTCTATGCTAAATATTAAGTTCATCGAGCTTTAGGTTTTTTATAATTTCACGTTCAAAATTACGAAAAAATAGATGGTTGAATGTCATGGACTTGCACAAACAGCAGAAAAGATTGTGCAAACGATTGTAATGCTTTGCTTGGATCTTGAAAGTTTCAGCTTGTCCTCATTTTCTTCGTGTCGTCATGCAATGTAGCTTGTCGGCTAAAGTAAAATACAGCGAGAGTACGGGAGGGTCGGTGGCTACTTATTGAAGAGTTGTATGCAGAGGCTGAGACTTTGTCCGTCAGTGGTCACTGCGTAACGGTTGTGCTCTCCCGTGATTCTCTCGCCGAGCCAATAGCCCAAGAGCGTGCTGCCCACACCGATGGCGGCTCCTGCTGTGACATCCTGCCAGGCATGGCGGTTGCGTGCCACGCGGTCGACAGCCACTCCCGTTGCCACGGCATAACCTGCCACGCTGATCCAGGGGGAGACGTGACGGTATTCCTTGTCGAGGATGACGGCACCGGTGAAGGCCAATGCGGTATGGCCGCTGGGAAAGGAGTGGTTGTCGGTCCAGTCGGGTCGCCGCTCATGGATACTGTGTTTGAGTGCCCACGTGGTGCCGGCAGAAAAGGCGTAGGAGACAACGGTGTTGACAGCCAGTTGTTTCCATCCGCTTTTACTCTCTACGCCACATGTCTTGAGTGCATACACCGTGGCGACGGGCACGAAACGCAGTACGTCGTCGGGACCGTCACCGTGGTAGGCTCGCTGTGCCCATGTGGGCAAAGCGAGCAGTAGGGAAAGAGGTATGCTCCAAAGTCTTTTCATAGAGAGAATGACACTAAAAGCAATAGCTGTTATCGTTTTTTAGAGTCTATTTTTCTTTGATGGCACTCACACTCAGCGCACCGAGCACGAGAGCGACACCGGCTACAATCATCATGTGGCTCTGCACGCTGCCTACAAGTGCCAACAGCGTGCCACCGATGGCGGCAGCGACGATCTGCGGGATGCAGATGGTACCGTTGAAGAGTCCCAGATAGGCACCCATGTGGCCATAGCCCTGCAGGGCATTGGTGACAAAGGTGAACGGCATGGCGAGCATGGCAGCCCAAGCGCAACCGATGAGCAGGAATGGGATGAACAGCAGATACTGGTCATGGATGAAGGCGCAGGAGGCAAAGCCGATGCCACCCAAAAGCAGACTCACGGCGTAGGCAACCTTACGGTTGGTGAACTTCGGCAGGATAGGAGCCCAAATCACGGAGCCGATAGCCTGTACGGCAAAGAGAATGCCTACCCAGTTGCCGGCAGCCTGGTAACCCTCGCTGGTCACGTCGGTGGTGCCCCAGCAGTTGGCGGCCACGGTGCCATTGGTGTATGTCCACATATACATAAATGCAAACCAGCAGAAGAATTGCACAAGACCTACTTTCCAGAATGTGGAGGGGGCGTTCTTCAACAGTGTCAGCCAGTTGCCACTGCCTTTCTCTTCTTCCTTGACGTCTTCCTTCACGCCGTTGTATTCCTCATATTCCTTTGGATTCCATTCCTTTACCTTAGCAACGGTGTAGATGACGCAGAGGATGAGGATGGCGGCGCCTACATAGAAACTGTAGATGACGGAGTCGGGGACGACACCCTTGGGCGCTGTGTTGGCAATGCCTAAGAGGGCAAAGACAAAGGGGAAGACATAGCCCACCAGTGAACCGGCGTTGCACAAGAAACTCTGGATGGAATAGGCGGCAGCCTTCTGTTTCTCGTTGACCATGTCGCCAACAAGCATCTTAAATGGTTGCATGGCCATATTAATAGAGGTGTCGAGAAACATCAGTGCGATCAAACCAAAGGTCATGGCTGTAGACACGGTCATGCCAAACGAGCCGGAGTTCGGCAGCAGACACATCACCAGTACGGCAATGGCGGCACCGATGAACAGATAGGGAATGCGGCGACCGAAGCGGCACCAGGTCTTGTCGGAACAAGTACCGACAATCGGTTGTACGATGATGCCCATCAACGGCGGCAGTATCCAGAAATAACTCAAGCTGTGCGGGTCTGCACCTAACGTGGCGAAGATCCTGCTGATATTTGCACTCTGCAGTGCATAGGCGATCTGTACGCCGAAGAACCCAAAGCTCAGGTTCCACAGACCCCAGAAAGATAGATTTGGTTTTTCTTTCATATCGTGATTCTTTTAGTTGTTCGGTGGTTATGATCTTTATTGTATCTGTTGTATCTATAGCATCTATGTTTTCTATAGCTTCTATAGTGTCTGTCGTTTATCTCGTTGTGCCGCGGATGATCAGTCTTGTGCGCACGACACGCTTGATGACCTTGTCCATGGGAATCTTTCCTTCTACTTTGCTGATGAGGATGTCGGCAGCTTCCTCGCCGACGAGTACGCCACGCTGCTCCACAGTGGTGAGCATCGGGTCGCAGGCCACGGCGCGCTGTCCGTTGGTGAAACCACAGACCGAGATATCCTGCGGCACACGGAAGCCCATGCGCTTGGCGGTATACAGAATGCCAATGGCGGTGTCGTCGTTCACGGCAAAGAAGGCGTCGGGCTTCTCGTCCTGCGATAGCAAGTCGGGTGTGATGGCCTCGGCGTCGGCACGATTGTCGCAGATGCGGAACATCTTCTTGTCGGGCTCCAAGCCGTAGCGCAACAGGGCATCGCGGTAACCGTTGTAGCGGTTCTTCGAGATCTCAAGCGTCATCGGCGACATGTAGCAGGCAATGCGGCGGCAACCGGTCTCGATGAGATGGCTCACGGCATTAAACGCTCCCTGATAGTCGTCGACGACGACACGGCTACAATCCACGCCGGTGCAGATGCGGTCATAGAATACCAAGGGCACACCGCTGTTGATGAGCTTCTTGAAATGGTCGTAGTTCATCGTGTCCTTGGCTTGGCTGACGATGATGCCGCAGACCTTGTTCTGATAGAACTTATCACAGAGAAGCGTTTCGCGGTCGTATTGCTCGGCACTCTGTCCCACCATGATGGTGTATCCGCGTGACATGGCTTCCTGCTCGATGCCGCTAAGGATCGAGGAGAAATAGAAGTGAGCGAACTGCGGTACGATGACACCGATGATTTTCACGGGCTTCGTGCGACTGTTGCGCAGGTTCTCTGCAATCACGTTGGGGATATAATTGTGCTCGCGTGCGTATTGCTGGATACGCTCGCGCTGCTCATCACTGATGCGGGGACTGTTTTTCATTGCCCTTGACACAGTGGCCACCGACACGCCAAGAGCTTTGGCGATGTCCTTCATGGTGATAGGTGCTGGTTGTTCCATTGTCAAATTTAGGTTGTATGGCAGACTTGCCGCAAAGTTTTTGCATGACCGTGGCGGGCGTGCAAACCGTCTGCGCCTTGTATTTGCTCTGTATATAACGCTTTTCTTGCTTTTACACACGCTACATGTGCCTGCTGTGCAAAAGTAGCAAAAAAAGCGAGAGCCCTCCTATATGTGCTATGATTATTTAAGTATTATTTACGCAAACGATTGCGCACGCAGCGTGCGGCTTGCTAATCGGCGACGGTCTGCACTGTTTCGTACAAGGGGAAGTTCTGTTCTGCCCAGCGGTTTGCTCTGTTCTGCCCAGCGGATTGCTCTGTGCTGCTCAGCGGCTTGCTCTGTTCTGTACGATGCTGCTCAGCAGCATCAAACTGAACCCAGCGCACCCTTGCCTTGCCTTTTCCTGCCTTCCTTGCCTTTTCCTTGCCTTCCTTGCCTTTTCCTGCCTTCCTCGCCTTTCCTTGCTTCCCTATTCTTCCTTTCTTCTTCCCTTTTCTCCTTCCTTTTTCCTTTTTTTCTCTTTTCTCTTAAAAGTTTTTGCCCACTTTTGTTGTTGCCTATTTTTTTTGCCTTATCTTTGCAAAAACCGAAGAAACAATGTTTGCCTATGGACGAAGAGACGCTAAAGCAAAAGCTGATGTACGCCGGACCGAAGATCGCCTCCATGAACCGGCGCTTGCAAAACCACGACTACCAGGGGCGTCAGATCTATCTGATCACAATGTGTGTGGAAAGACGGCGGCCACTCTTCGGTGAGGTGGTTGGCGACGTGCACCAACCCTTGGGTGCTCCCGATGCCCCGCTCCTGTTGCCCAGCGCCCTCGGCGAGACCATCATCCAGAACTGGCAAGGGATGCTGGCACGGGTACCGCAGATGAAAGGCATCGCCTTTCAACTCATGCCTGACCACTTCCATGGCATTCTCTTTGTCACAGAGCACCTCTCCTGCTCCTTGGGTAAGATGCTCAACGGCTTCAAGGTAGGCTGTAGACATGATTACCTTGCACTTTGCCCTGATGAGTACACCGCCGATAAACAACGTCAGCATCAGGATGAACACCGAAAGGATCGCCGTCATGGCATCCTTTATGAGATCAACTACAATGATAAGATACTTCTTAGGGAAGGACAACTCGATGCCTGGATACGCTACGTCATGGACAATCCTCGCCGTCTTCTTGTCAAGCGCGAGCACCCGGAGTTCTTCCGTGTCCAGCGATCGCTGACATGGAAGGACATGACTTTCTCGGCTCTTGGCAATCGCTTCCTCCTCCGTAAGCCCTTCCTCATCCAAATACAGTGTTCACGAAGTCTCACAGAAGAGCAGATAGAGGCGGAAAAGGCAAAGGCGCTGGCACTCTGTCGTCAAGGTGCTATCCTCGTCTCGCCATCGATTTCCCCGGGTGAGAAAGCTATCATGCGGGCGGCTTTTGACGCGGGCTTCCCGGAGATCATCCTCAAGGACAACGGCTTTGCTCCTTTGGCAAAGCCGTCGGGCAAGAGCTTCGATGCCTGCGCACGTGGTCAGCTCCTCTTCCTCGGCCCCACCTTTCACAGCAACGAGCGCAAGACCATCAGCCGCTCCGAGTGCCTCGGCCTCAACGAGATAGCCCGCCGGCTGTGCGAGTGACAGACGCTTCGTCCTGTAAGATGCAACTCAGCAGCGTCCTATTGAACCCTACATACCGCTGCTTACAAAAAAGGGCAGCCCCGCAACGGAGCTGCCCTTTTTTAGATGTTAGCGGATATATTATTTAAAATATACGCTTATATGATGAAGCCAAATGATTACTTGATGTCACCCGTCTCTGTGCTGAAGTTCAAATAGACCTTCTTGCCAGTACCAGAGGTGAAGGATGCACCGTCTGAGCCACTGTTGCCACGATACTGGATGGACTTGTTGACAGCAACACCGAACTCGGCTCTCCACCAAGCAACATTCTGGAGTTCTTCTTCGCCCTTATCATTCTTTTCCTTTAATTGGAAAGGCATCTCGACATAGATACGTACGGCCTTGTCGTTCTTCAGAGCAGGTGATACAAAGTATCCGTCTCTGGTGGTAGGTGTAGAGAAGAGGTCGGCGGCAGTACGGTCACCCCAACCGTCAGCAGAAGCCTCTCCCATGAGGTAGACCTTCGGTGTGTAAGCCATGAAGGTCTCGGCTGTTCGGTCTACGACGAGGAGATACCATCCTGCCTTGTCGCACTTCACATTATTATCTTTTACAGCAAAATGGCTCTGCTGATCACCTCCATTACAGGTAGGTGCGAAATTTCTCGCTTTCCATGCATCTTTACCAACAACATTTGCTTCAGAGAACTTAAACAGTTCGTCCTTGTCGAAGTATTTGATAGTCCAGAAGAGGTTCTCGTGACCATTGATCATAGTCAGTTCCATCCACTTTGCACCCCAGTTGTATCCGCTGTAGCTACCTGTCATAAACAGCTGCGGGATATCCTCAGCAGTAGCGTAGACCGTCTGGTCGAGGAGGTTGACATGGATGATATAGTACTGCTTTGTTGTGCCGGCGAACTGGATGTTGCTGCCTTGACCATTTGTTTTGTCGAAGAGTTTAGTCTTAACCGGATTCTTGACATCCTCTGTGAGCTTAGCGGTTTGGCCATCACCAGAGAGAACGGTGCCAGCATTCCAGTCACCCTTATGAGCCAGGTCAAGCAGCTTAAACTGGAGATAGTCGCCAGACAGTTCTTGAGCTGGGACACGAATAGTAAACTCGGGGTTGTCGTAAGGGCTTGCGCCACCGAACGCGTACTTGTACTGTGTGTCGTTTGGATTCCAGCCATTGCCCTTCACATTACCAACCACATAGTAACCTACTTCAGAGAGTACAGGAGCCTTCGGGGTGATGTAGACATTGAAGGTGCCGGCATCTACGTAGACATAGTCGTTGCCTGTGACGGCAGAAGCCAGGATCTTTGCTGTGAACGGACGGGCAACAGGCTTCAGACCATAGCTGTCGGAGACGAACTGCTGGATGGTAGCACTGTCAGCATTGCAACCATTGCTCATGTCAATCGTCTTGGAGACTTTCGATCTGGCATCATCACCTGTCGGTGTGAGGACAACACGCACGTTCTTGACACTGTAGGCATAGTCTGCAGGCACCTGGAGCTTAGCCAGTGTGACACTGTCCTTGACAGGCTGTGCATTGTTGAGGTCTACAATACTGCCATCTGCTGAGGTCGGCGAGGCAGTGAAGCCCGGGATGGTGATAGCGTTCTCCTGGGCGTTGGTCTGCGGATCAGCCCAGTCATCGTAGTCGCCCTTACAAGAGCTCATGCCGACCAGGACAAGCGCGGCAGCCATACCAAAGAAATATTTCTTTAATTTCATTGTTGTATTCTTTAATAGTTTATGAGTAGGGGACGTGTCTTCGTCTTTCGGTGAAGCGCGAAGCCTCACGCCCCCAAGCTATTGTTACTTTACGTATGCAGCGTCGGTGTCGAAGTTGATGTACAGCTTCTGACCAGCTTGGCAGTTGACAGAATAGTCTGCCCCCTTTTCCGTCCAAGAGTCGATGAGGTTGAAATCACGATAGTAAATCTTCTCCTTATAGATAGAGAACTCGGTATGCCACCAATCCCATCCTGGAACCTTTATGTAAGCGCGGAGCTCTCCACCAGCAGCGAAGGCAGGAGATACCCACTCTCCATCAGCATTTGCAGGAGCTGTCAGTTCCCAGCCAGTGGTAGGATCGCTCCAATCGCCACCAGTTGATTTTCCAATGATGTATGCCTTCGGAGTTTCCGTGCGGAAGGTGTAGACCATCTTGTTGTTGGCAACGTCAGCGTGTGCCTGGACAACAATAGTGTACCAACCAGCGTTAGCGAACTGGATACCGCCGTCGGCAGCTTTGCTGAGACCAGCGTTACCCTTGTCTTCCACTTTTGCAATCTGGGCAAAGCCATTAGACGTTGTTTTGTCATCACCGAAGTGAACAGAAGTATTAGCATCCGCATAAATCATGCAGTAGAAATATTCTTTCTCACCGTAAATCAATCCCATCTGTTTAGCCTCGTTGCCGTGGTGGATAGAAGCGCCGGAGAGGAACATCTGTGCCGGTGTAGTGGCGACATAGCTGACCTGGGTATGCGGCAGCGTGATGACATTAGAGTTGATATAGGTGTTGTCGGTGAAGTCGACATGCGCACGCAGACGGAGGTAGACGGGCATGTTCAGACCTGTGGGGTCGGCACCATCGTGGGAGTTCTGATAGAGCTTCACGACAGCGTTGTTGAGCTCGACACCGTCAACGTTCATGTTGGCAGAGGTGTAAGAGGCAGCGAGGGTCTTGTAGTCGACACCCTGCCCGGCCTCGGTGCTCTGCTGGAACTTGGGGTCGATAGATACCTGCACCTGGTAGACGACAGGCGCCGTGTAACCATAGTCGGGCTGGCTGCAGGTGAGGTTCAGCGTAGCACCCTTTGCCAGGTCGTATGTGCTCTCACCTTGTGCGATGGCAGGCGTGTTGAGATGGAATGTAGTAGCGTCCTGCAATGTCGGGTTGCTGTCTCTGTCCTCAGAGCATGCTGTCATCATGGGGATGGCAGCAAACGCCAGCAACGGGAGCACCAAACTTTTTATGATGTTTTTCATTGTTTCTGTTTTTAATTGACTTGTTAGGAAGGTCCCTGGGAACGGTCCCAGGAACCAGACACCTTATTTATTAATAGCCCGGGTTCTGATGTCCCTTGAGGTTCGGGTTGCCGGTAATCTCTGTCTCCGGGAAAGGATAAGCGTTGAAGTGAGCGTCAACGATCTGACCGTTGGCGGCGCCACCCTTCCAGTCCCAGACATACATGTTGCCGTTGAGTGCACGGCTGTTGCCAGCGAAGACACCGAAACGGACGAGGTCGGAACGACGGCGGCCCTCGGCATAGAACTCACGGCACCACTCATCGCAGAGGGTCTCCAGAGAGAGGTCAGACTCCTTGAACTCCTGTGCACCGGCACGGTCGCGGAGCTGGTTGATATAGCCTAAGGCAGCACCCTTGTCGCCTAAGCGGAAGTTGGCCTCAGCCTCGATCATCAGTACCTCAGCGTAGCGGAACAATGGCACGTCGACATCCACACGTTCTGTACCGGGGTTGTGAACAGCCTTGCCATCAGAACGGTGGTTGTCCCACTTCACGATGGAGAGACCATCGGTGAAAGTAGAAATCTTCTCTGTTCTGCGTTTTCTCACACCGCCGCCGCGGCCACCATAGAAAAGGGCACGGTCGTCACCGGCTTTGGCGACAATCTGCTTGGTGGAAGAGCCATCCTGCTCGTCGAGGGCCTTGATCTCAGCATCTGAAGCACCTTTTGGAGCATCCTTGGTAGAGAGGGGGCAGTCGTCGAGTGTCGGGAAGAACTTGCGGACAAGGGCAGCACGGGAGAAGTTACAAGACCAGCCATTGGTGGTACCCATGTCAGGCATACCTGCCTTACGGAAAGAGTTGATGAGGTACATGCCGCAGGAGTTGGTCATGGTGTGGTTACCGTCCTGTCGAATCGGGAAGATAATCTCCTTCATGGCAGCGTGGTTATCGTCGTTGTCGGCCATGAAGAGCTGCTGATAGCCCGTGTAGCCGTTCTTCTCCGTGTTGGAGAGAGAATATTTGCCCACGAGCTGGTCAGCATAGCTCTTAGCCTTCTCCATGGCTTCTTTAGTGGTGATGCTCGGGTCGTAGACGTGAGCATTGAGCCACAGGCGGGCATGGAGCAGGAGCGCGGCTCCGCGGTCTGCACGACCGTAGTTGTCGCCACTGTTGTACGCACCAATCTCGGCCATCTGCGGTTCGATTTCAGTCAGCTCAGCATCCAGCCACTTTACCATCTCAGCACCCGTCTTGTACTCGGGGTAGGTCGACAGGTCGTAAATGGTCTTGAACGGGCAGTTATGGAAGAGGTCGAGGAGATACCAGTAGTGGAGGGCACGGAGGAAACGAACCTCAGCGCGGACACCCTGGTGCGCCTCATCGTCGGGCACGTCAGAGAGGAAGAAGTTGTACTGTGTGATGTCGTACATCAGACGCTTGTAAGCCCACTGCACACGACCCGTGGAGGAGTTCCAGCTGATAGTGGTGACCTCCGGGATACCGTCATCGTTCTGCCATGCCCACAGCAGCTCGTCGGTGCCGAGCTCCTCCAGGTTGAAGGTAGCGCGGTAGAAACCTGTCTCACCGGCGTCCATATTGGTCATATCACCGTTGTCATCAGGGCCTTTCTGACCCGACAGACCGAGCATGCCATACATCTTACCTAACAAGCCCTGCTCATTGGAAGTGGCTGTCGACTGCGGGTCGATAGGCGAGATATTGAGCTCGTCGGAGCACCCGGTGGTCAGACCGAGTGTGAGCGCCGCAGCAGCTATTGATTTAATCAGTATATGTTTCATTTTGAGTATTCTTATTTTCCGTTAATGTTAGAAATTCAGGCTCATACCGACCTGTAGGCTCCATGGACGCGGATAGGGGTTCTTGTCGACGCCACCGGGGACCTCAGGATCAAGACCGTCATACTTGGTGATGATGAACGGGTTCTGGCAAGTAGCATATACACGGCCGCCAGCCTCGCCGCCCCACAGATGTGAGAAGGTGTAGCCCAAGGTGATGCTCTGACACTTCAGGAAGGAAGCGTTGCGCACGAAGTAGTCGGAGAGCCAGTGCTGTGTCTGCTTACCAGTGGCATCGTTAATACCCGACCAGCCCAGTGCTACGGCATCAGGAGTGGTGTTCTGGAAAGCGTCGTTGCTGTTCAGACCTGTAGAGCTGATATAAGTGTTGTTCGACAGGTTGTCGTAGTAGACATAGTTGCCGATAGATGCACGGAAGCTTGTAGAGAAGTCGAGGTTCTTGTAGACAATCTTCGTGGTCAGACCCATGGTGACAGGAGCAGCAGGGCTCTTGTAGCAGTAGCGGTCAGCCTCAGAGATGATACCGTCACCGTTGCGGTCGACGAAGACACCCTCCAAAGGCTTGCCGTCCTTGTCGTAAACCTGCTGGTAGACGAAGAAGGAGTTCATCGGTTCACCAACCTTCTGTACCTGGATGCGGGTACCGTTACCACGAGAGATGGTGTTGCTGGCCCAAGCGTAGTAGTCCTTGCCACCACCGGCGAGCTCAGTAATCTCGTTGTGGTTCCAACCGACATTGTAGCTTACATCCCAAGTGAAGTCCTTGGTGACGATGGGCTTGGCATCGAGCGAGAACTCAACACCATAGTTCTTCAGCGATCCCATGTTCTCCCAAAGCTCAGCGGCGAAGTTGGTACCGGTAGGAATAATCACGCTCTGCAGCAGATCCTTGGTCTTACGATAGTAGCCATCCACGCTGGCCGTGATGCGGTTGTTGAGGAAGCCGAAGTCGAAGCCGACGTTATAGGTTGTCGTCTTCTCCCAAGTCAAGTCGGGGTTGTAAGGCTGCGGACGCAGTGTGCTGACATAGCCCTTGTCGCCCTCACCAAACTGGTACATGGCATACTGGTTACTGAAGACATACAGCGGCATGTAGTAGAAGTCGGAGATGTTACTACCTGTCTCCTGCTGACCGGTGATACCGTAAGAGAGACGGAGCTTGAAGTCGTTCCACCAAGGCATGTCCTTGAAGAACTTCTCGGAAGAGATACGCCACATGAAGGCGGCAGAGGGGAAGTAGCCCCACTTGTGGCCTTTGGCGAAACGGGAAGAACCATCGGCACGGAACGTAGCGGTGAGAGAGTATTTCTCAGCGAGGGTATAGTTCAAACGACCGAAGTAAGAAACGATGGAGTTGTGGGTAGCCCAGGCCTGCTCGTCGCGGAGGGCAGCGTTGTGTGCTGTAGGTGTGGCGAGCTTCTGGTTGCTGGAGTTGTACCAGTCGAGACCCTGGCCGGCGTTCCAGCCGCTACGGTGGTAGTGGCTCTGCTCAGCACCACCCATGATGTCGAAGTCGTGGATGCCCCAGACGTGAGCGTACTCAGCGTAGGCGTTGCCGGTCATACTATATTTATAGGTACGTGTGATACCGTCCCAGCCATAGTAGTTGTTCTCACGGGAATAGATGGAGTTGCTGCTTGTCTGGCGGGCGTTGGTGTACTGACCGCCGAAGTTGGCATGCAGGTGCAAGTCCTCAAAGCCGTGAATCTTATAGTCAGCCTCGATGTTGCCGGACACGTCATTGGTGTTGGCAAGTGTCTTGGTGAGGCCGAGCGTGGCAACGGGGTTGCCCGGAGCGTTCGGGTTAGTGGTGTAGCCCCAACCCTTGTTGTTGAACTCGGCAGACTTTGTGTACTGCCAGTAGCCGCCAGTGTACTGCTGGAAGATGGGGTCGTCGCTGAGGACAGGACGTGTAGGATCCATTTTCAGGGCAGAGCCGACGACACCGCCGTTACCCGTCCAGTTGTCCTTCTCGTAGGTGTACTTGGCCGTGATGTTGAAAGTCAGGTGAGAGTCGAAGAAGTGCGGAGAGAGGTTCACACTGCTGTTCCAGCGGTTCATGTCCGACTGCTTGATGATACCCTCATCATACTGGTAGCCACCGCTGATACGGTAAGGCATGTTCTTCAGACCACCGGAGATAGAGACATTGTGACCGGTAGAGATAGCCGTGCGGAAGATCTCATCCTGCCAGTCGGTGTTGGCAGTGCCGAGCGACTTGAGGATGTCGGGGCCACTAAGCTTAGACATCAGGGCGCGGTATTCGTCGCCACTGAGCACGTCGTAGCGCTTCTGTGTATGAGAAACGGTCACGTTGCCGTTGTAGTTGACTTTGGCGGCCTGACCAGCCTGGCCTTTCTTTGTGGTGATGATGATGACACCGTTAGACGCACGTGAACCGTAGATGGCGGTAGCGGAAGCATCCTTCAAGACGGTGAAAGTCTCGATATCGTTCGGGTTGATACCGGCAAGAATATTAGAAGTACCGGTAGCCGTGTTGCCGTCGATGACAAGTCCATCGATGACATAGAGTGGGTCGTTGGAGGCGTTCAGTGACGAGCCGCCACGGATACGGATCTGTGCACCGGCACCAGGAGCACCGCCGGAGGTCTCCACGTCCACACCTGCCACCTTACCAACAAGCATGTCGGAGGCTGAGTTGGTAATACCTTTAGAGAGTTCATCGGGCTTGATAGCAGTGACAGAACCGGTGAGG
>Ga0256407_10003620_pt1 | contig 27186 bp, 20 predicted proteins | sample RumenRJG_04DNA_FD_193489 | JGI IMG/M metagenome (GOLD analysis project Ga0256407, IMG submission 193489) | Bovine rumen microbial communities from Lethbridge, Alberta, Canada - RJG_04 | ecosystem: Host-associated > Mammals > Digestive system > Stomach > Rumen | place: Canada: Alberta... | reverse complement strand
CCACTCGATGCGCAACTGTGTCTTTTTGCCTAAAGGCACCGGGGCGGTGAATTTCCATGCGTTGGGGTTCCATGCCGTGCGCCAGCGCTCGGGAACCACTTCCTCGCCACCAATGTACATCTTGACGTAGCCAGCATAGTAGAGGATGAACTGCCGCAGGGTCTCGCTCACGCGCCCTTTAGGCTCGATGAAGCCTTCATAGACCACCGTCGCGCCATTCAGGGCAAAGCCCTTCGGCAGGTTCTTGATGCCGCCGGGCTCGGTCAACTTGCCCAGTTCCGATCCCGCGGGCATGTCAAACTCAAAATAGAGGGAGTCCTCGCCGCGCACCAGGCGTCGGCCGTGCTTGTCGGTATAGGTGCCCGTCAGGCTGCCTTTCTTGCCATGCTTGTCGTAGAGGTCGAAGGCACGGTTGAGTTGCAGGTAGTCCTCGGGGTTGCCAAAGCGGCAATAACTGTAACTGTCCCACAGGATGCCGTAGCCGTTGGTGCTCAGCACCATGGGCACGCTCACCTTGGTATTATACTGGAACAGATCCTCATTCTTGCCCTTCATGTTGAGTTCGCCCGACTGGTGCTGCCCCAGGCCATAGAGCGCCTCCTCTTGGTTCTCGAACTTGAGCGTCCAGGTCAAGCCCTTTCTCTGATCGTCGGTCAGGGTGCCGACGCCGATCTCGCGATCGGGCACATTGAAGGGCTTGAACGACTTACCGCCCACGGCCTCAGTCGCCAGGACCCTGCCGCCCTTGTCGGTAAACTTGATGCGGCCGTCGGCCTTGTTGACGGTAGCCGTCACGTTCTTGGCCTTGACGCAATAACTGTCGCCGTTGTCGGTGACCGTGAACTTGGGCTTGGCCGTCTGCGGCACAATCATCAGGCTGGCCGACTTGGCCGGCAACTGTGCCTCGCAGGTGGCCTGCACACGCACGATATTGTCATTCACCACTTGCAGGCGTACCACGCGGGCTGCACCTGCTTTAGCATTCTCGATGTCGATTGTCACGAAGTTGCCTTCGGTCTTGACAGCGGCCTGTGCCACAGTGGCAAACAGCGCAAACGCCGTCATCATAAACAGTTGTATTGTTCTTCCCATTTTGGTTACACGATAATCGGACAAATTTACCATAAAATTCCGAGAAGTCCCGCATCTCAGAAGTTATTTATCTTTAATTTGGCCAAATGTCCAAATATATCTAAAAAAAAGAGAAAATGAATGTTTTGCCAGAATTATTCGCTACATTTGTGCTATTAATAAGATCAATCTCTATTAGTTATGAAGAAAATATTGCTTCTCATTCTGATGATTCCGCTGTTAGCCAGTGCACAGAACCGGCTACGAGTTTCCGTTTTGGGTGACTCTTACTCGACTTTTCAGGGGTATATACCCGAGGGAAACGAGACATGGTACTATTCCCCGGCCGACACATCAAGAACCGATGTGGACAATGTCACTCAGACCTGGTGGTGGCAGGTCATCAATCAGGCTGGCTGCCTCATCGAGAAAATTGACTCCTACAGCGGTGCAACGGTCAGCAACCACGGATACAACAATGAAGATTACAGTTACAGGTCGTTTGTCACCCGATTGCCGCGCCTGGGCAGCCCTGATGTGATTTTCATCTTTGGAGCCACCAACGACGACTGGGCTGGGGCAGAACTGGGCAATTATCAATATGATAATTTCTCTCAGGCCGACTTTTACACCTATCGTCCTGCATTGGCCTACCTGCTCCAGCAGGCAAAGGAGAGATATCCCAATGTCAAAATCTTCTTTCTCATCAATGACATATTGGATAAAGATTTTAAGGAATCGACCAAAGTTATTTGTAACCATTACGACATTCCATATATCGAGTTAAAAGATATTGACAAGAAACAGAATCATCCCACGGTAAAAGGAATGAGGTCAATCGCACGGCAAGTCTTGATGTTTATCAACAAATAAAAAGAGCGCCGAGACCTCATTTGTGACATGGATATACATCTTTTTCAAGGCATAAGCGGTAAAAGAACCTATACCCAAATGATAAAACGCAGGACGAGTACCAGCGCCTCATGAATAATAAATCACCGAAAAATAAGAGAAAATAAAGAAAAAGTTTTCTCTATTCTTGAAATTTGTTTAACTTTGCGTGAAACAAATTAATAAATTTTACAAATATGATAGCGATTAACAACATGAGATAATACATAGTAATTTTTATGGTGCTTCTTTCCATCTGTACTTCAGTAGAGGCTCAAAATAGAACTAGAACAAAAAGTTCAAAAAAAGTTACGGCTGTAGGGAAAAACGATAATTTTTATTCGAGATTGGATGCAGAATTATTGGAATCAAACAAGAATCTTCCTCAGAAAATCAAAGATGGTGCATGGATAAAAAGGGTGTATAGAAAGAATAAAGAGATAATAATGGAGTGTTCTGTTAACAGTTTCTATTCTTCAGAAAACATGTATCTTCCTGCTTTTAAAGAATTAGCAAACGTGATTGCAAAGGAATTAGGGTCTGACATACACGAATACGCTTCACGTAATATTGTATTTAAGATTCGAGTAATCAGAGAAGATGACAATTCTGTTTTATATGAAACGACATCTACTCCTGAAGATTACTTAAAAGCTGATGGTGATTTCTCTGGGCATATGCCTCTTTCTGCATATAAAATGGCTTTTGAAGCTCAAAACGCAGAGTTGCCTCAAACCGATGAGTATGGTACATTTGCTAAAGTCGAAATGATAGGTCAAACTGTCTATTACGATTATTACATTGATGCTCTTTTATGCGAATTGGCAGAGCAAGACAATGAAATAATCGAGAGCATGAAAGAAGAAATAATTCCATCATTAAAGTCTCTTATATCTATGAGTAGTCAAAATACACGTGATGATTTTTCTACATACGGAATCAAGTTCTGTTACAGGTACTATAACAATGAAACTCTGAAATACTCTTTTAGCATAACGATTAATCCTGCAACTGATCTGAGATGAAAAGAATCTTCTTTATTCTGATTTCCCTTGTTTTTAGCATTCTTGTTAAAGCTCAAGTCGTTATTCCGTTGACAATAGAAGGTGCAAACATCTTCGGTCTTGATGCTAAAATCAATGGTGCATCATTGCATTTTATACTTGACACTGGGGCAAGTTTCTTATCTATTTCTGAAAAAGAAAAAATGGACCTATATCTTATAGGTGCAATTGGCCCTAAAGATTTTGAAGGCTATGTGACACTTACAACTGCTAAAGGAGAAACTTTAAAATGTTCTCATTTTATTATTAAAGAGTTTGAAATAGGTGATATCGTCTTACAGAACATAGATGCTGTCGTTATTCCTTCTCAAACTGCTCCACTGCTTTTGGGACAATCCGTTTTAAGTAGATTCTCTAAATATTCCATAACAGGCAATGAACTAATCCTATATGAGAGTGTTAATAGCGATGATTCAGAATATAGCAAACAGATTGAACGAGCTGCTTATTATTTACAAAATGGAGATTTCGAACAATCTGTGACAATTTTAGAGAAACTTTACAAAGCAGGCAATCTCAATGATGTTGGTATTGGTATCTATGCAAGTGCACTTACGCAGGTTGGAAGATCCAAAGAAAGTATGTTATTGTTTTATAAAATCTTTTCAAAACCTGGCGCTGATATTCAAGAAATTGGCATATATGCGCTCTCATGTTATATCCTCGCTGCTTCTACTGAAGACGACGATGGAAAATACCTTGTAAATGCACTTTCTTTAGCAAGAAAGGCGGAGATATTGCCACTTACTAATGATGAAAGATATAGTCTTTACAATATGCTTGCTCTAGCTTTTTGTGGAGGGGTAGGTAGTTTTGGAGAAAAATCATATAATTATGCTGTCAAAGCATTAGAGTTGTCAGAAAAGGAAGATGTTTATGCAGTCAATGAAGAAATTGGGGCTCTATATTATATCATATCAGAATATTATAACTCAAAGGAAGATATAAGCAAAGCCGCCACTTATAGAAAATTATCAGAAAAATATGGATTCGTACCTGACGAATAATTAACATTCTCACGTCTTTTCAAGTTCTAATCGGCTGGCTTACCTTTGTATGGTAAACCAACCGATTTTCTTTATGATACTCACGATAAACGGAAAACAGGCAGCGCTGAAGAAGGGGTCTTCGATAGAGTACGTATCGATAAATTTGGCTGCGCCTCGGCAATAAAAGCACGCTTTATTGCCCTCGGCTTGCACAAATTTTCGGAGAACCGCATCTTCACCGATGCCGATGACTACAGCATGGAGATTGAGTTGCCTCTGGCAGACTGTCCACAGAACCTTGACATCTTCGGGATGATCACCCGCAAGGACGTGGACACAGGCGACATCTTCTTCGATGCGGTGCTAAAAAATGAAACCCCTCGAGTCAGAAAAACCGACTCGAGGGGCCTCGTTTTGGAAGCGTGATCCTGTTGGGATTCGAACCCAAGACCCACAGCTTAGAAGGCTGTTGCTCTATCCAGCTGAGCTACAGGACCATCCTGTGTTTGCCTCACGTATGGGCAAAAAAATGCGGAGAGAAAGGGATTCGAACCCCTGGAGGTAGTTAGCCTCAACGGTTTTCAAGACCGCCGCAATCGACCACTCTGCCATCTCTCCGAAAGTGAATTTGACGTGCAAACTCACTCATTTGGGGTGCAAAGGTACTGCCAAGTTTCGTTTTATGCAAGTTTTTTGGCCGTTTTTTGATTTTGTTTGCCTAAAGATAGTTCCCAGTTACGGTATCAACTTAGTCAGAATGATATAATCCTGGCTCTCGATGGGGACGGGATAAAGTGCCGATGAGCGTTGTCCGACAACCCAGATAATCTCGCCATCGGCCTCTAAGAGCCAGGTGCGTTTTTTGTGGCTATAGTCCAGCTTCAGGTCATTGAAGAGGTCGCTCACGAGTTTGGTGCCTTTCATGCCGAATGGCTGAAAACGGTCGCCCTGCCGCCAATGTCGGAGCACGATGCGTTTGCAGTCAAGCAGTTGGGTGTTGAATGCGACACGAAGCCCATTGCAGCACATACGTGGCGAGAATGGGGTGTGACCACGGTATGAGGTGATACTAATCGGACTATTGGTGCCAGTCAAAACGTCGAATGGAATCTCGCTTCCCCATGGCTCTTCATATTGTTCGATGACCTCAAAGGTTTCTCGGTTCACGACAAGCAGATATTTGCCTGCTGCGAATTGACGCCCGCGGTGCTCTTTTTTTGCCGCTTCAATCGCTTGCTCGCATTGGTCGCGGTTGAAGCCCAAATCGTGGAGGCGGTGGTAGAGTAGGGAAGCGGCCAACGGGTGGTCGATAATGTCTTCGATGTCAATCAATGGCAGGTCAAGCCTGAGGTCACTCACCAGCCAGTCCAGCAATTCATAATCGTCAGCGAGGTTCTGCATGGTCTTGTGGATGCGTGCCTTGGCGCCGGGGAATTCTTGCTCGATAAATGGCAGGACGATGTTGCGCAGGCGGTTACGGCGGTGGTCGTTCTGCAAATTTGTGCTGTCGGTCACATAGTCCTGACCGATGCTGTCAAGGTAATCAAGCAGTTGTGCACGGGTAACATCCAACATAGGGCGCCAGATGAAGCCGTTTTCGCGTTGCATACCTGCAAGCCCTTTCAGTCCGGTGCCGCGCATGAGGTTGAGGAAAAAAGTCTCCACCTGGTCGTCGGCATGGTGGGCAACAGCAATGAGGGCGCAACCGAGCCGCTCCAATTCCTGCTTAAACCAGGCATAACGCAGCTCACGGCATGCCATTTCGACCGAGCCGCCGTGCTCGTTCTGATAGGCGGTGACGTCAAAGTCCTTGACCGACAAGGGCACGCCAAGACGTTGGCACAGGTCGCGCACGAACCGCTCATCGCGTATAGACTCCTCACCGCGCAGGTGGAAATTGCAATGCGCTGCTTGGCAGTCAATTCCGGCGGCCAGTAGCAGCCGCAACAATGCCACCGAGTCGGCTCCACCGCTCAGTGCCACCAGCACCCGCTTACCCTTAAGGTCTCGCAATTCGTCGGCCTGGAACACCTTATTTATTAATTCCTCGTGATTCACTATCGCAAAGGTAGTGTTTTTTCAAAACTAAATCGTACCTTTGCACCGCAATTCTCATGGGACAAGTCAAAAAAAATAGCGACTTTTGGTATCATGTGGCAGCGTTTGCCATGATTCTGGTGTGGGGTATCTCGTTCCTCAACACCAGGGTGCTGCTTGATGCGGGTATGACGCCCACCGAGATTTTTGTGGCGCGTTTTACCATAGCCTATGTTTCGTTGCTGGTTGTCTGCCGTTTCAAGGTGCGTTATACCGGATGGCGCGACGAGTTGCTGTTCGTGGTGTGCGGTATCGCAGGCGGCTCGGCCTATTTTATTGCTGAGAACACGGCTCTGGAGTTGACGCTCATCAGCGACGTGGCAGTGTTGGTTAGCACCGCGCCGTTGACGACGGCATTGATGGGAGCCATCTTCTACCGTGACGAGCGCATCACGCTATTGACGGGTGTGGGAATGATCATCGCCTTTATTGGGTCGGTGATGCTGGCCTTGAAAGATGGCTTTGTTTGGGGCGACAGCATTTTGGGCGATATGCTGGCCCTTTTTGCGGCCTTTGTATGGGCCTTCTATTCGATGGCATTGAAACGGCTTAACCGCACTTACACGACGCTGTTCATCACACGCAAGTTGTTCTTTTACGGCGTGTTGTCAGCATTGCCGCTATTGGCCTTAGAGGATACTCAAGTGAATCTAAATACCTTAAGGCAACCCGAGGTATGGGGCAATCTGCTCTATCTTGGCTTGATTTGTTCGATGGCAGCCTACTTCATCTGGGGCATTACGGTGAAGCGCATCGGGGCGGTGCGTGCCAGCAATTATTTCTATTTGAGCCCCATTGTCTCGATGATAGCCGCTGCCATCTGGTTCGGTGAGCGCACAAACGCGATCGCCTACATCGGTTGCGTGCTCATTCTCGCAGGCGTCATTATTGCCGAGAAATTCAAGCGCAATACAGCTAATCAATAACCGTTCTCATCCACTTCTTGGAGGACAGCCACAGGAGATAGACCGTTCCACGGAAACACAATTCTATTGCCATGGCCATCCACACGCCATAGAGCCCCATGCTCTTGACCATGATGGCCGACAAACCGAGCCTCACCATCCACATGCTCACCAGATTGATGCCGCAAGGAACAAGCGTGTAGCCAGCCCCGGCAAACACGCCATAGCTGATGATTGCGGCGGCAAACAACGGTTCGGCCCACGCCTCGACGCGCAGGCAGCGGGCGCCCAGTTCAACGACTTCGGGCACAGGCGACATCAGCCCCATCAGCTCGGTAGCGAACACATACATCAGTATCGCCATCACTCCCATGATAACCATACCAGACAGCACATTAATCCACGCGAAACTGCGTGTGAGCCGCTTCCTGCCCGCACCCAGGCTCTGCCCGATAAGTGCGGTGGCGGCATCGGCGATACCGTAGCCCGACATGTAGCAGAGGCTCTCGGCAGTGATGCCAAAGGAATTGGCTGCCAGGGCGATACTGCCCAGCGGCGCCACAATGCCGGTGATGACGATAGACGCGCTACACATCATAATGTGCTGCGCACCCATCGGGGCCGAGATTTTTATGGCTTTCTTGAAGGCACCCCATGCGGGCTTAAAGGATCCACTGTCAATCGTAAGGCGCAATTCTTTGGAGCGGAATGCGAGGTAGTACATCATCATCAGCGAGACAACAAGTCCTGCGGTAGCCGTTCCCAGCGCCGCTCCCATCACACCCAGACCTGCGCCAGGCATCGTCATGGTATGTCCCATGACCGATATTTGCCGGGTGGGGAAGATGAGGAAAAAGTTGAAGATGACATCCAGCACACACATCAGGATGTTGAGCGCGCTGGGTACGCGCATGTTGCCACTGCTGCGCAACATGGAGCTTGCCACGATGTCGAGCATAAAGAATGGCACAAACAGCATGAAAGTGCCGAAGTAGATGGTTGCGTTAGGACGGATGTGAGGCTCTGCGCCCAGCCACACCGGTAACCGCCCGCACAGCACGAGTCCCAGTCCCGCCATCAGCAGGCTGAAAAGCAGGCACACCACAATGGCTTGGCGCACCAACTGGCGCGCGTCGGCAGCGCGTTTGGCCCCTAACAGTTGCGCCACCTGCACGGCATATCCCGCGGCAAACGACGTCAGCACGCCCTCAAAGAGCCATGCCGTGGTACCCATCAACCCGACCGAAGCCGAATCGTCAGCCCCCAATTGACCGACCATAGCAGCATCGATGAACTGCATCACCATCGCCGACACGTTGGCGAGGATGGCGGGCACGCTCAGGGAGAAAGTGAGCCTCAGCTGCTGCCCTGACGACAACGGCTGCCCTTCACGGATGAGTTGTAGCAACGAGTCTTTATTGAGGTGGGTGCCCATGAAAAACGGTTAATGGAGGCTGGATAGAAAAAGATGTTCCACTGGTTGAGTGGAACACCTTTTATACATTAAGTCTCTTGACTGAGATTACTTACGCTGGATGGTCACGGCGCGGTCCAGAGATGCGCACTTGGGACCATAGTTGGTCAGCTCACCGTTGTTGATCTGAGTCTCGAGGCGGCTCTCGGCAACACCCTTCTTCACGAGCTCGTTCTTGACGGTAGCAACACGGCCCTTACGCAGGCGGACGTTGATCTGGTCGTTACCAGTGTAGTTGTCGGCCCAACCGGTGAGCAGGTAGTTGCGGTTCTCGTTCTTCATCACCTCGGCAACAGCATCAACTACGTTGCGCTGTACGCCCAGCACCTCAGTGCGGTTGATGGGGAAGTAAACGGTAGCCAGCGGAGCCTCGCCAGTAGCGTCCTCGTTCAGATTGTTGGGAGCGAGAGCGGGCTTCTTCTCGAGGCACTTGCGCAGCTGATCCTCCAGATCACCGATCTTGCGGTTAGCGTTGTTCAGGTTGGCGGTAAGGGCATCACCCTCGTTGTCGGTGTACTTCCACTCGGGGCATTGAACCTGGATGGGAGCGTTCCACTCGCTCTTGCCGAACTTGTAGGTCATACCAATCAGGACACCAGGATACTCGTTCCAGGTCCTGTAACCCATACCGGCACCGTCGATGTGCTCCTGCATCAGGTCGAAGCGCAGGTCAAGGTTCAGGTCAATCTTCTTGGTGATGGCGAAGCTGTTGAGCAAACCGGCCTGCATACTGTAGTTGCGGCTGTGGTCGGGGTCGTCGTTTGCACCATAGCGCCAAGGACCGTCAGAAACGGGACGGGCACCATCGCGGCAGTAAACCCAGTTAACAGTCATACCAACGTAGAAGATGGCGTTGTAGAAGCGGTGGGGCTTGTAGCCACACAACCAGTTGGACACGTTGAACAGAACGTCACCAACCAGACCTACATCATTGAAGTGCTGGAAGTTGAAACCTCTGTCCTTGGCCTGGATGTCTCCACGATAACCCAGAGCTGCATAGTTGCCGGTCCAGGTAGCGCCTTTGAGCTGCTCAAAGTCAACACCACCACGCAAACCCAGCAGCGGAGAGAACCATTTACCAACAAACAAATCAGCCTTGGCGCCCAAGCGCTGACCAAACTTTAAGTGCCTGTCATAGGATGACATGATCAAACCTACACCACCGTCAGCGGTGATAAACCAGTTATCTCTCATCCTGTTCAGCAGGTAACCCTGAGAAGGATCCTCAACATAGGTCACTTCCTGAGCTACAGAAAGAGATGGTATCAGGTAAGCGGCACAAAGAATAACTAATAAAGCAATCTTTTTCATAAGTCTTATGTTATATTTTGTTTTGTTTAATGCCATAAAAGCTGTTAAATCCTAACATCAGCCCTAAATTGATGGGTTTCTTAGAGCCAAATGGATTGACAAAAGTAGTGATTTTTTGTTTTACAGTAAAAATTTTTTAGAAAAAAAAACACTATAGTACAAAAAATCGGGCAACACTCATTAAAAAGGTGACTTATTTCAGCCATTTCATGATTTCATTGGCGATATGTTCGGGGGTGAAACCGAACTTCTCATCCAGCACTTTGTAAGGCGCCGAGGCACCGAAATGGTCGAGGCCGAAAATGCGCCCAGTGGGTACTACCCGGCGCAGAGTGCTGGGCAGGCCTGAGGTGAGGCCAAATGCGGGAATTTCGTTGGGAATCACCTGGTTACGATAGTCAGCATCCTGATTCATGAATACGCCGATAGAGGGCACCGAGACAACTTGTGCTTTGATGCCTTGTTCACCGATGATACCGGCTGCTGCTACCAGGGTGGCAACCTCCGAGCCATTACCCACGAGAACAACATCGGGCTTGTCCTGCTTAATGACGATATAACCGCCGTGCTCAGCGCCCAATGCGTCGGCATAGCGGTTGCCCGAAGCCGAGGGCAGGTCGTCGATATTTTGACGCGAAAGGATTAAGGCCGTGGGCGTTAGGTTGTTCTCCATCGCCATTTTCCAGGCTACCGAAGTCTCGGCGGCATCGGCAGGACGCAGTACCAGCATGCTGTTACGGCCGTGGTGGTTCTGCAATTCCTCCATCAGGCGGATTTGGGCCTCTTGCTCCACTGGCTCGTGGGTGGGACCATCCTCACCCACGCGGAAAGCGTCATGGGTCCAGATGAACTTAACGGGCAACTCCATCAATGCCGACAGACGTGCGGCAGGCTTGATGTAGTCGCTGAAGACGAAGAACGTGCCACAAGCGGCTATCACGCCACCATGCAGCGCCATACCGTTGATGATGGCAGCCATGGCAAGCTCCGAAACGCCGGCATGCAGGAATGCGCCCTTGAAATCATGGGTTTTGAAAGCTCCCCGCACCTTGAGGAAACCATCGGTCTTGTCGCTGTTGGCGAGGTCGGCCGACGAGACAATCATGTTCTCAACCTCTTTGGCGAGAACGGCAAGCACGTTGGCGCTGGCAGCGCGGGTGGCGATGCCGGGTTTGTGCTCGATAGCGGCATAGTCCACTTGAGGAGCCTTGCCGTCGATGTAGTCTTGCAGGCGCTTCATGGCCTCGGGATTCAGTGCAACCCATGCGTCAATGGCGCGTTTGCGCTCAGCGACGATGGCACGTTGTTCGTTGGCGCGCTGGGCATACAGTTCTGCCACCTCGGGGAACACCACCCATGGGTTGTCGGGATTGCCGCCCAAGTGTTCGATGGTCTTGCCGTAGTCGGCTCCCGACTTGCTCAACGGGTTGCCGTGGGTGCTGCATTTGCCCTCAAAGTTCTCGCCCTCGGCGGTCACACAGCCGCGGCCCATGATGGTGCGGCCGATGATGATGGTGGGGCGCTCGCGCTCGGCAATAGCCTTGTCCAATGCGTTGGCAAGGGCGACGGGGTCGGTACCGTCACACTCAACGACGTTCCAGTTCCACGCACGATATTTCATCGCGGTATCCTCATTGCTCACGGCATCGCAGTCGGTCGAGAGCTGTACCGTGTTGCTGTCGTAGAACATAATCAGATTGTTCAGCCCCAGGTAACCGGCAATGCGGGCTGCCTCCTGGGAGATTCCCTCTTGGACACCGCCGTCACTGATGAAGGCGTAGGTCTTGTGGGCAAATACCTCACTGTAATGCGTGGCGATGAAACGCTCGGCAATGGCACAGCCCACCGCCATCACATGGCCTTGTCCCAGGGGACCCGACGTGTTCTCCACGCCATGCTCGACATCCAGTTCAGGATGGCCAGGAGTGATGCTCCCCCACGAACGGAAAGCCTTGATGTCGTCGGTCGTGTAGCGGCCTGCCAAGTGCAGCACACTATAGAGCATCGGAGACATGTGGCCTGGATCCAGGAAGAAGCGGTCACGGGCGAACCATGCGGGATTGTCAGGGTCAGTCACGAGATACTTCGAGAACAGGACGTTAACAAAGTCGGCACCGCCCATAGCGCCACCGGGGTGACCTGACTTGGCTTGTTCAACCATCGAGGCGGCCAGAATGCGGATATTGTCTGCCGCACGAGTCATCAGCTTGGAATCAATCATAATTATTGAATGTTTTTAAGAGTTTGTTTTAATCTACAAAAATACAGTTTTTTTTCATATGAAGGGGAAAACATGCCCAACTATTTTTCAACAAAAAAAGAATTGTGACCACACCCATTAGGCATGGTCACAATAATGTGTCTGATTATCAAATGATAACGTTTATTCCTCGGTCTTTCCAGGCTTGCTGCCAATGAGGGCGTAGAACAGGATGTAGGCAGCGCATGCAACGGGAATCCAATAGCTCGACAGGATGCTCACCTTGTCGGCTACCACTGCCTGCAGGGCGACCATCACGGCGCAACCGAACACCATGGTCATGAAGATGCCGCTGGCTGCAGCGGTGAACTTGCCCAGGCCCTCAACTGCCATGTTGAAGATGCCTCCCCACATGACCGAAGTGCACAGACCCACGAGGATGAATGCAAACACGCCTACGGGAACGGGAGTCCAAATCACACTGAGGTTACCCCAGTCAATACCGGGAACACTCACCTTGATGTCGGTGGGAGCGAACATGCCGAACAGCAGCAGGACAATGGCGACAGCGGCAACGGTCGAAACCATGGCGCGGCTGCTCACCTTGCCACCGATAGCACCGCCGATGGTACGGCCAATGAACATCATCAGCCAGTAAACCGAGGCAATCAGGGCTGCTACACCTGCTGTAACGCCAATCTCAGGAGTCTGCAGGTAAGATATCATGTAAGTGGGTGTGCCCACCTCAACGCTCATGTACAAGAAGATGGCAAGGGCACCCAAGGCAAAGTGGCGGAATTTGAGCGCGCCGGGGATGAGGCTCATCTCCATCGGTGCCTGTTCGGGTTCCTCAATCTTGGTGAACAGCAATACGACAAATGCCACGATAAAGATGCCCAGGGCAATGAACATGGCAGGGGTGGCATCGGCAATCACGGTGTCCTTGGTGACTTCACCGATGAGAGCACCCATCAGGATGTAGACTGCCACAGCTGCTGCCGAGTTAAAGGCACCGCCAATTTGGATTAGCTGGTTGCCGTTCTTGCCACCGCCACCCAGCACATTGAGCAACGGGTTCACAACTGTATTGAGCATACACATGCACATACCGCTGATAAAGGCACCCAACAAGTAAATCCAATAAGCGCCGTCGCCGCCAATCTGGCCGCTAAGGTACTCGATGACCAGACCGATAATGCCCACGATGAGTGCTGCGAGAGCAGTTTTCTTGTAACCCATCTTGGTAATGAGCATACCGCTGGGAATACCCATCAGCAGGTAAGCGATAAAGTTGGCGTAGTTACCGATTTGGCCGGCTGCCTCCGAGGCGCCGAATTGATTCTTGACGATGGTTGCCATCGGTGAGCACAGGTTGGTCACAAAGGCAATCATTGCAAATAGCGCGATCATCATGATAATCGCTGCCCATTGTTTGGATTTTTGAGCCATTTTCTTAAAAGGTATTTTTATGATTAATAATTAATTTCTTTATGAAAATTGCTGTCAAAATTACTATTTTTCTTAAAAACAAGCAACAGATGGCCGTAAAAATTACCCACCTGTTGCTCTTTGACGCTTTTTTGTATCTGTTTTTCTCAGTATTCCCGGGGGCCGAAGATGGCGGTGCCGATGCGCACCAGCGTCGCTCCATGTTTGACGGCGACTTGCCAGTCGTCGCTCATGCCCATGCTCAGCTCATTGAAATCCTCGCTCTCGTCAAAGCATTCGTCTTTCAGGGTGATGTAGGTGCGGCGCACAAGGTCAAATTCCTGTGCCACCTGCTCCATATCATCGGTGAGTGAGGCCATGGCCATCACACCGCACACGCGCACGTGAGGCAGATTCTCAGTCAGTTCACCTGCCTCGGCGGCTTCCAGCACTTCCTCGACGCTGAATCCGCTCTTGGTTTCCTCCTGGGCGACGTGCAGTTGCAGCAGCACATCAACCGTGCGGTCGATGCGGGCGGCTTCTTTCTCGATAAGCTTGAGCAGAGCCACGCTGTCAACGCTCTCAATCACGCTCACATGGGGCATGATGGCGCGCACCTTGTTCTTCTGCAGGTGGCCGATGAAGTGCCAGCGGATGTCCTTGGGCAGTTGCGGAGCCTTGGCGATGAGTTCCTGTGCGCGGTTTTCGCCGAACAGGCGCTGCCCGGCCTCGTAAGCCTCGGCGAGTTCCTCCACGGGGTGGAACTTGGACACTGCAATGAGTTGCACCCCATCAGGCAGTTGTGCGGTTACTTTTTCAAGATTCTCTTTGATGCTTGCCATGATGCCTTAGTCCTTATTGTTTTGTGCCTTTTGGCGGGCTTCACGGTCGGCGCGGGTCTCTTCGAGGTCAACGGGGAACACGTCCATCAGCGGTGTCTCGGTAATCGAGGCAATCTCAAAGTCGGCCATCGTGTCATTCATCCCCTCCATGAAGGTGCTCAGTGCGCCCTTGAAGTCGCTGGCCTGTACCAGTTGGTAGCTGGCGGTGCGCTTCTCGACGGCAGTCTTCTCGTCGATGGTGATGAAGTTGGTTTTTACCTTATACCAACGGTCGCCACCCTCATTATAGAAGATGTCGCTCAGGTTCACGCGCTTGACGGCATCGACCTTGAACTCGCCACTGATGTAGGGTTGCATTTTGTCGGTGATGCGGGCTTCGGCCTCGGTAAACGACAAGGCATCAACCAGATAGGGTTCTGAGACGGTCTTCATCACGCCGTTCTCCATCATGCGGTCATATTTTACTTTACATTCAAACCACTGTGACATATTATCAGATATAATGTATTTAATTGATTGTTAGGTTATTAATAAGTTCTTCTTGACATCTGCTCATCCATTGCCTGATTGATGAGCTGGCGGCGGGCAGCGTAGTATTCGCGCACGAACCGCTGCATCACCACATTCACTGGCTCTATCTCGTGACCTTTAAGCAGCGAGGCGGCTTGGCCAATCTCAATTTCGCCATTGTCGATATCACCCTCATAGATGCCCGTGCGGGTCTTGCCGATGCCGATGATGTCGAGCAACTCGTCTTCGGTGGCTCCTCGGTTCTCGGCCTCTTGCACTGTGGCCTGGAATCCGTTCTTCACCAGACGGGTGGGGGAGAGTTTCCTGAAATGCAGCAGCGTGTCGCCCTCATTGAGATTAAGGCACAGGCGCTTGAAGTTCTCATGGGCGGAGCTTTCCTGAGTCACAGCGAACAGAGTGCCGAGTTGCACACCGTCGGCACCCAACGACTCCATAGCCAGCATACCGCTACCGGTGACGATGCCGCCAGCGGCGATGAGGGGCAGGCGGGTGACACGGCGCACGGCTGGAATCAGGCACAATGTGGTCGTTTCTTCCTTGCCGTTGTGTCCGCCAGCCTCAAAGCCCTCGGCAACAATGGCATCTACGCCAGCTTCCTCGCATTTGATAGCAAATGCCGACGAGGAGACAACGTGAGCCACCTTGATTTTGCGTTCATGCAGCCAGTTGGTCCATTTGCGGGGACTGCCGGCCGAAGTGAATACCACAGGGACTTTCTGCTCGGCGATGACTTCCATCATTTCGGCGGCCTCGGGGCGCATCAGCGGCACGTTGACGCCAAAGTTGTAGGGAGTGGCCTTGCGGCACTTGATGATATGCTCGCGTAGCACGTCGGGCGTCATCGAGCCAGCGCCGATCAGTCCCAGACCGCCGGCGTTACTCACTGCTGCAGCGAGTTCCCACCCGCTACACCACACCATACCGCCCGAAATCACTGGATAATCGATTTCAAACAGCTCGGTGATAGGGGATAACATTGCCATAACAACGCTTCAATTTAAGGTTTCAAAAAAGCTGCAGATTAACGGTTAGATAATCCCGAAGGCCACGTCCATCATCTGGGTGAAGTTGTTCTGGCGCTCCTCGGCGGTGGTCACCTCGCCGGTTACCAGCGAGTCGCTGATGGTGCACATGCACAGGGCGCGGGCACCACTGCGGGCGGCGTTCATGTACAGAGCGGGAGCCTCCATCTCAACGGCGAGGACGCCCATCTTCTGCCACTGGTCGGTGTCGGGGCTGTCATCGTAGAAGGTGTCTGACGAATATACGTTGCCCACCTTGTAGCGGTAGCCCAGTTCCTCGGCCTTCTCAACGGCCGAACGCAGCAGGTCGAAGTCGGCAATCGGCGCATAGATGCCAGGCAGGTGGAACTGCATGGCGTATGCGCTGTTGGTGCAGGCGCCCATGGCCATCACGAGGTCGCCGATGTGCAGGTCGGGATGCATCGAGCCGGCCGACCCCACACGGATAATGGTCTTCACGTCATAGAAGTTGAACAACTCGTAGCTATAGATGCCTATCGAGGGGATTCCCATGCCATGACCCTGAACCGATACGCGTTTGCCCTTGTACATGCCAGTGTAGCCGAGCATGCCGCGCACTTGGTTGTAGAGCGTGGGATTCTCCAGGTAACGTTCTGCCATCAACTTGGCGCGCAAGGGGTCGCCAGCCATAATCACGGTGGGTGCAATCTCGCCATACTTGGCGCCGATGTGCGGAGTAGGTGTCTTGTCTGCCATAATATATCGTATTTAAAATTTAGTTGCTATTAACCGCCAAAGATAGTGAGTTTTTCTCACATTTTGTAATATTGAAGCGTTTTTTTTCTTCAATCATGGCGCTTTGTTTCGATAATAATTTGATAATAACAATATTACGTTTTTTTCCTCACTAATATGGAATATTATTCAGGAAATTATGACTACCTTTGCGGCCAAATTAACAGATATATAGCTATGATTAAGATTGATCCCAAAAGAAAATTATGGCAGGAAGTAATGGCCTACGTCCTGCTCACTGTTGGCAGCCTGCTGTTTGCCATCGGCGACGTGATGTTTGTGAACCCCTATCTGATGGCCCCTGGCGGCACCTACGGTCTCTCCAACGTGTTCAACACGCTGTGGCCCTGGAAGATTTCGCTCTACGCCATCTGTATGGATATTCCCCTGCTGATTATCGGCACCTGGGTTCTGGGTCCCAAGTTCGGTGTCAAGACCATCGTCTCGACGGCGTTGATATTCCTGTTCACCTTTATCCTCGAGAGCTGGTGGGGCTATAATCCCGTCATCCTCGATGGTGCTATCACATCCACCGTTGACCCCTCGATGGCCAAGTCGATGGTCGAGATTCCCCATCACGGCGGCTGGTTCCGTCCCGACTATTTCCTCAATACCGTGGTTGCCGGTATCATCTACGGCGTGGCCATCGGTCTGATTTTCCGCTCGGGCGCTACCAGTGGCGGCTCGGACATCATCTCGATGATTCTGCACAAATACACCAAGATTTCCCTGGGTACCCTCGTCATGATTGTCGATGGCATCATCACCTTGAGCACCCTCATCGCCTTTGGTGACATCCGCCTGCCCATCTACTCCGTCATCATCATCTTCATCGAGGGCAAGGTCATCGACCTCGTGGTTGACGGTCTCAAGACCTACAAGACCATGTTCATCGTCACCGACAAGGCCGACGCCGTGCGCGACTACATCATCAACGACATCAAGCGCGGTGGCACACTCATCAGCGGTACGGGCCTCTACAAGGGCACCGAACGCAATATGCTCTACGTCACCCTCGACCGTTCCGACATGATCAAGCTGCGCTCCGTCCTCTACCACATCGACCCGCGTGCCTTCGTCAACATTCTGGAGAGCTCTGAAATCCTCGGAGAAGGCTTCCGCCGCCTCCCCCAGGAGTAATATCCATCCTGATATAAAAAATCCCCAAGCTTCGGTTTTTCCGGAACTTGGGGATTATTTTTAGAACGGGGTGGGGCTCTCGTCGGGGCCAGGCATCCAGTCCTGGTTGGGCGGGATGGGGCCGAAGTCGTTGGTGCCGACGGGTGGGGCAGGGGCAGGGCCGCTGTCGTTCATCTTGGACTCGTAGGTGGTTTCGCCGCCCACGAGGTCCTGTTCGCCTTGGTTCTCGAAGCGGGCGTACTTGCTCACGAAGTGCAGGTTGATGGTATCGGTGGCGCCGCTACGGTGCTTGGCGACGATAAACTCGGCCAGACCTCGGATGTTGTTGCCCTCGGCATCCTCGCTGGAGCGGGTGTAGTACTCGGGACGGTGGATGAAGCATACGATGTCGGCATCCTGCTCGATGGCGCCCGACTCACGCAAGTCGCTCAGCTGCGGGCGCTTGCCCAGCTTGTCATCGGCCGAGCGGGTCTCCACGCTACGGTTCAACTGCGACAGGGCGATGATGGGGATATCCAGCTCCTTGGCCAACTGCTTGAGGTTACGCGAGATGGTGCTCACCTCCTGCTCGCGGCTGCCGAACTTCATGCCTGTGGCGTTCATCAGCTGCAGGTAGTCGATGATGATGATTCTCACGCCGTGTTCGCGCACCAGGCGGCGCGCCTTGGTCCTCAACTCAAAGATGGACAGTGACGGCGTGTCGTCGATGAACAGCGGGGCAGTGCTCAGGCTGCGCGTGCGTGTCATCAGGTTCTCCCACTCGGGCTGGCTCAGCTGGCCACTCTTGATTTTCTCACCCTCGAGCGAGCACACGTTGCTGATGAGTCGGTTCACCAGCTGCAGACTCGACATCTCGAGCGAGAACACGGCCACGGGGTAGTTGTAATCTACCGCCATGTTCTTGGCCATCGACAGGACGAAGGCCGTCTTACCCATGGCGGGACGGGCGGCGATGATGATCAGGTCGCTGTTCTGCCAGCCGCTGGTCAGGCGGTCCAGCTTGTGGTAGCCTGACTCCAGACCGCTCAAGCCGCTCTCACGGTTGGCGGCCTCCTCAATCTTCTTGATGGCGTCCTGCACGGCGTTCTCGATGGGGATGACGTCGCGCTTCAGGGTGTTCTTGCTGATTTCAAACAGTTTGCCCTCGGCCTCCTGCATCAGGTCATACACGTCAATCGACTCATCAAAGGCCAGCGACTGCACCTGGCTGCTGTAGCTGATAAGCTCACGAGCGAGGTACTTCTGAGCCACGATGCGGGCGTGGAACTCGGCATTGGCGGCACTCGACACCATGCCCGTCAGCTCGCTGATGCGGATGGCGCCTCCCACCTCTTCAAGCACCTTGCTCTGCCGCAACTGGTCGGTCACGGTGAGCATGTCGATGGGCTTGCCATTGGCAGCCAGCGACTGGATGGCCTCATATATCTTCTGGTTGGCAGGGTTGTAGAACGACTCGGGCTTGAGAATCTCGCACACATTGTTATATGCGTCCTTCTCGAGCATCAACGCGCCAAGGACGGCATCCTCGAGCGACGTGTCCTGCGGCGGCAATTTGCCGAACTCGTTGACGATTTCAGCCTCATGCGTCGGGCGGGTGCGGCGGCGTGCCTGTTTACCTACTTCAAATTCTTCCATTGTCGTGATTGTTGATTTTTGGATTGCAAAGGTAGTCAAAAACCCCGACACCTGCCCCATGTCGTCCTCAAGGTTATTGACAATCTATTGACACCCCTTTCTCTTGTTGTTGAGAGTCAGCCTGTCAGGTATTGCAAGGCTCCGCCTTACACAACTAAAAACAACAAAAAACCGAAAAAATGTCTCATTTACAACTAAAAGCAGTAACTTTGCAGGATAAACAAATTAAAACCGATTGACTCATGAGCAACGACAAGATGAAAATGCCGATGGCAGGCATGACCCTTGAGGAAATGCAGGATGCCGTAACGGCTTTGGGTATGCCGCGTTTTGTGGCTAAACAGCTGGCACAGTGGATCTACCAGAAGCGTGTGAACGACTTTGAGCAGATGCTCAATATCTCCAAAGCTAACCGTGACCTGCTGGCAAGCCGCTATTGCGTGGGACTGTACCCGCCCAGCCAGGCTGCCGCCAGCGAGGACGGCACAGTGAAGTATCTGTTTGACGTGGGCGACAAGCGTGCCGTCGAGTCTGTCTATATCCCCGAGGATGACCGCGCCACGCTGTGCATCTCGTCACAGAAGGGCTGCCGCATGAACTGCTACTTCTGCATGACAGGCAAGCAGGGCTTCCACGGCAACCTCACGTCCAACCAGATTATCAACCAGGTGCTGAGCATCCCCGACAGTGAAAAACTGACCAATGTCGTGTTCATGGGCATGGGTGAGCCGCTCGACAACCTCGACGAGGTGATGCGCGTCATCGCCATCCTCACCGAGCCGTGGGGACTGGCATGGAGCCCCAAGCGCGTGACGGTTTCTACCGTGGGCAAACTGCCCGAGCTGAAGATTCTGTGCGAGCAGACCAGTGTCCATGTCGCTGTGAGCGTCCACAACGCCGTCAAGGAGGAGCGCTCCTCGATGATGCCCATCGAGCGCATTTCGCCCATCGAGCACGTGATGGAAGTGTTGGGCAACTACGACTTTGCCCACCAACGCCGCCTGTCGGTGGAATACATCTGCTGGCAGTGGTTCAACGACGACATCCAGCATGCCGAGAAGCTGCGTGAGCTGCTCCCCAACGAGCACGTGCGCGTCAACCTCATCCGTTTCCATCCGATTCCCGGAATCGAAAAGCTGCGTACCAGCAGCGACGAGCGCATGACCTATTTCCGCGACTACCTCAACAGCAAGGGTGTGACCTGTACCATTCGCCGCAGCCGTGGCGAGGACATCGCCGCCGCTTGCGGGCAGCTCGCTGGCCAGGTGCGCAAGCCGCAGGCCGAAAAAGTAGGGCCTGATTCCAAGCAGGCTTCAAAAGGCATGAAGAACAAACGATAAATCCATAATAATCAGGCATATGAACAAGATAACCCGTTTTGTGTCTTTGCTGGCCGTGTTGACGGTGGCTGTACAGATGGCTCTGGCAGCTGTGCCCAGCAATTACTACAACAATGCTTACGGCAAGAGCAACGAGCAGTTGATGATTGCATTGAGAGGCATTATCTGCAATCACACGGCTAAGAGTTACGATGCCTTGTGGGATGCTTTCAAAACAACCGACACCGATGACCAGGGCTACATTATCGACATGTACAGCAACTGCAAGTATCGTCCTAGTGATCATGGCGGTTCGGCGAGCAATGTGGGCGAAGGCTTCAACCGCGAGCACAGCTTCCCCAAGAGCTGGTTTGACAACGGCAAGCCCATGTACACCGACTTGTTTCACATGTATCCCACCGACATCCGGGTGAACAACCAGCGCAGTAACTACCCCTTTGGCGAATGTGCTGATGGTACTCGTCTGACCAACGGCTCCCTCTATGGCAAGGGCAAGCTGGGAAGCAGTACTTTCCCAGGCTACAGCGGCACTGTCTTTGAGCCCGACGATGAGTACAAGGGCGACTTTGCCCGCACCTATTTTTACATGGTGACCCGTTACAAGAATGAATTGCCCAACTGGTCGGGTAGCCCTCAGCTCGACTATAAGACTAACAAATACAAGGCGTTCTCGACTTGGTCCATCAACCTGCTCGTGAAATGGGCGCGTCTCGACCCCGTGAGCGAGAAGGAGATCAAGCGCAACGAGGCCGTCTATGGCATCCAGAACAACCGCAACCCCTTCATCGACAATCCTGAGCTCTTTGAGTATATCTGGGGCGACAAGCAAGGCGAAGTCTGGCTTGGCGGTTCTGGGGACAACGAGCCGACGATTATCTCTCCCGAAGATGGCTCGACCATCGTGATGGGCAGCACGACCATCGGTACCGAACTGCCTTGCACCATTACCTTCAAGGGCAAGAACCTCAACAACTGGTTCTCGCTCTCGATGGACGATAACACCAACTTCTATGTGGACGCCATCTCGTTCAATCCCGTTGACGTGAACAATGGCACGTCATTCACGGTCACCTTCATGCCGCAGGAGGAGGGCGAGTTTGAGAACCACATTACCTTGAGCAGCAGCGAGGTCTCCACTACCTTCACAGTCACCGCGAAGGCCACCAAACAGGGCGTCGATCCTGGACCTGGCCCCGTGCTGGGCGACAGCATCGTCGAGGACTGGGAAGGTTGCAAGACAGGTGGCTATTGGACGCAGACAGTCGCTGGACACGCGTGGAGTTGGGAGTTCGTCAACGCAGGCATCTTTGGCGATAACCTCAGTCACGGCAGTTTGTCCTGCCGCTTGGGTAAGACCAGTTCGAGCAGCATTACCATGAATGAGGACGTCGATGACATCGGCGCAATCGGCTTGTGGGCAGCCAGCTATGGCACCGATGAAAATGCCACGCTGCGTGTGGACTTTAGCACCAACCAGGGCTTGTCATGGACCGAATTGGACAGTTTCACCGTCACAAGAGGCATTCTGCAGCAGTTCATCTTGGATATACCCATGGAGGACCCCGTGCGCTTCCGCATCATGCAGACAAGCGGTGCTCGTGTCAACATCGACGACATCGCGCTCTATAAGCAAGTGCATACAGTGACGATCAAGGGTGACGTCAATCGCGACGGCGTTGTCAACATCACCGACGTCAATGTCGTCATCAATGTGATTCTCAATGGATGGACCTCAGAGGCTGCCGATGTCAACGGTGACAACACCGTGAACATCGCCGACATTAACGCCATCATCAACGAGATTTTGAACAACTGACCTTCAATCGAGGATAACCGCTAACTCAAATGCTGGTCTGCCACATCGGTTGTGACAGACCAGCATTTGTTCATAAGTGAGAATGGATTCTATACGGGAATCTTGTCGATACGGCGCTGGTGACGGCCGCCCTCGTAGGGGGTGGTCAAGAAGGCCTCGACCATGGCGATGGCCTCCTCGTCGGTGACAAAGCGGCCCGGCATGGCAAGGACGTTGGCGTCGTTGTGTTGGCGGGCAAGGCGAGCCACTGCCAGTCGCCAGCACAAGGCCGAACGGATGCCCTGATGCTTGTTCAGCGTGATGTTGATACCCTCACCACTGCCGCACACGGCGATGCCGGGATAGCACTCGCCCTGCTCGACGGCAAGGGCACACGGATGAGCAAAGTCGGGATAGTCACAGCTCTCCTCATTGTAGGTGCCGAAGTCCTTGCAGGCGATGCCTTGGCCCTCGAGCCAACGCTTCACAGCCTCCTTGACGGGATAGCCTGCGTGGTCACTGCACAGGGCCACGGGGATTCCGGGTTTTAAGATTGAGTTGTCCATGTTCTTCTTTTTTATATGGCCGTGGCAGAGCCACGGCACGGGGAACTTATTTCTTGAGTGCCTGGAGGGCTTGTTCCATTGTGGCGATTTTGCTCTCGGCATCGGCTTTCTTCTTGCGCTCACCCTCGACAACGGCTGCGGGGGCGTTGGCAACGAAGCGCTCATTGCTCAGCTTCTTCTCTACGCTGGCCAGGAAGCCGCGGGTGTATTCAAGGTCGGCCTCCAGCTTCTTGATTTCGGCCTCCACGTCGATGCTGCCGGCAACGGGCACGGCAAACTCGGCGGTGCCTACCATGAAGGCTGCTGCCGTGGCATCCTTCTCGGTCACGGCCTCAATCTTCTCGAGTCCAGCGAGCTTGATGATGATAGCCTCGAACGGGTTGTTCAGGCCACCGACGGCTTGCAGCGTGAGCTGCTCCTTGTTGGGCAGATTCTTCTGCTTGCGCACGTTGCGCACGCCAGCGACGATTTCCTTGACATCGGCCATTGCCTTGAGCAGGTCTTGGTCTGCCTGCTGGGGTTCGGGGATGAGGGCATACATGATGCTCTCGCCATCTTTGCGCTCATCGAGGTGTTGCCACAGCTCCTCGGTGATGAACGGCATGAACGGGTGCAGCAGACGCAGCAACATGTCGAAGTATTCGAGCGTGGCCTGCATCGTGGCGCGGTCCATGGGTTGGCCATAGGCAGGTTTTACGGCCTCAAGATACCATGCCGAGAACTCTTCCCAGAACAGGCGGTAGAGCACCATCATGGCATCGCTCAGGCGGAACTTCGAGAAGTGGTCCTTAACGGTTGCCAAGGCGTCGTTGAGCTGGTTGCGGAACCACAGCACGGCCTGACGGCTGGCCTCGGGCTGCTCGACGTCGGCCACCTCCCAACCCTTGACGAGGCGGAAGGCGTTCCAGATCTTGTTGTTAAAGTTGCGGCCCTGCTCACACAGTGAGTCATCATAGAGGATGTCGTTGCCGGCAGGTGCTGCGAGCATCAGACCCATGCGCACACCATCGGCACCGAATTGTTCGATAAGCTTCAGCGGGTCGGGTGAGTTACCCAGCGACTTGGACATCTTGCGGCCCAGCTTGTCGCGCACAACGCCGGTGAAATAGACATTGCGGAAAGGCATATCGCCCATATACTCGTAACCTGCCATGATCATGCGTGCCACCCAGAAGAAGATGATGTCGGGGGCAGTCACCAGGTCGTTGGTGGGGTAGTAGTACTTGATTTCCTCGTTGCCGGGGTTGTTGATGCCGTCAAACAGCGAGATGGGCCACAACCATGAGCTGAACCAAGTGTCGAGGGCGTCCTCGTCGTGACGCAGCTGGCTGGCCTCGATGTTCTCGTAGCCGGGAATCTTGCGGGCCTTCTCCAGGGCCTCTTCCTCGTTCAAGGCTACTACATAGACCTCCTTCTCCTCGCTGTCGGTGGGCAGGAAGTAGGCGGGAATGCGGTGTCCCCACCACAGCTGGCGCGAGATGCACCAATCCTGGATGCCTTCGAGCCATACATTATAAATGTTCTTGTATTTGGCGGGATGGAACTTGAGTTCGTCGTTCTTCACGCAGGGCAGGGCGATTTCGGCAAAGTGCTTCATCTTCAAGAACCACTGCATGCACAGGCGCGGCTCAACGGCCGTGTCGCTGTTGCGCTCGCTGTAGCCCACCTTGTTCTCATAGTCCTCAATCTTCTCAATCAGTCCTGCGGCCTTCAGATCCTCGACAATCACCTTGCGGCACTCCATACGGTCCATGCCCACGTACAGCGGCGACTGCTCGCTGATGGTGGCGTCGGCGTTGAAGATGTCGATGGTCTCCAGGTTGTGCGTCTTGCCCAGGACGTAGTCGTTGGGGTCATGGGCGGGAGTCACCTTCAAGCAACCGGTACCGAACTCGATTTCCACATAGCGGTCCTCGATGACGTTGATCACGCGGCCCACGAGCGGCACGATGACCTTGCGGCCCTTGAGCCACTGGTTCTTGGGGTCCTTGGGGTTGATGCACATGGCGGTGTCGCCCATGATGGTCTCGGGGCGTGTGGTGGCAACGACGGCATAGTAGCCCTTCTCGTCCTTGTGGATGATGTTGCCCTCGGCACGCAGCTGCTCCTCGTTCTCGAGGGTTTCGAGGCCGTCAACATAGTACTTGAGATGATACAGGTGGCTCTTCTCCTCCTTATAGATGACTTCCTCGTTGCTCAAGGCGGTCTGGGCCTTGGGGTCCCAGTTCACCATACGCAGTCCGCGGTAGATGTAGCCCTTGTCATACAGGTCCACAAACACCTTAAGCACGCTCTTGCTGCGTGTCTCGTCCATGGTGAAGGCCGTGCGGCTCCAGTCACACGAGGCACCCAGCTTGCGCAGTTGCTGCAGGATGATGCCGCCATGCTCGTGGGTCCAGTCCCAAGCATGCTTCAGGAACTCGTCGCGCGTGAGGTCACGCTTGCGGATGCCCTGCTCGGCAAGACGTTTCACCACCTTAGCCTCGGTAGCGATGGATGCGTGGTCAGTTCCGGGCACCCACAGGGCGTTCTTGCCCTCCATGCGCGCGCGGCGGATGAGGATGTCTTGAATCGTGTTGTTCAGCATGTGGCCCATGTGCAGCACGCCAGTCACATTGGGCGGCGGAATGACGATGCAATAGGGCTCGCGCTCGTCGGGCACGCTCTTGAACAAGTCATGACTCTCCCAATACTGGTACCATTTATCCTCGACCTCTTTAGGGTCGTATTTCGTTGCTAAAGTGTTTTCTTTCTCGCTCATTGTTTTTGGTTATTATTCTGTTTTGTTTTTTTATTCAAACCGCAAAATTACGAATAAATGGCCAATTGACAAAAAGCATAATGACCATTTTAAAACGACTTTTCACAAATTATTGATTTTCAGCATAAAAATCAAATCAATAATCCATGCACAGGGTCGGGGGGAATGTTAACGATAAGTTAAATGCCGTCATCCCGGCTCTCGACTGCAAAGATACCCCAACCGAAAACCCCCGTCAACCCCAAAAAGCAACGCAACGAGGTGGATAGAAGGTGTTAGGCTTTAGGCATTAGGTGTTAGGCTTTAGGTTTTAGGCATTAGGCTTTAGGCTTTAGGTGGCATCCGCGCTCTTATAGCCCACGCTAAGGCGCGAAGCAAGGTCTGCCATTAAGGCAGAGAAGTGATGGTAATTACACTTGTGAGATTTTCTGGTTATGGTGACAGCGGCGGGGGCGGTGCATCATTGCCAGCTGATGGCACCCGTGCTCTCACTGGGGGAACGACAAGAACGACAAGAACGACTATTTTTTTTGAAATCAGAATGGATTATGGATATGAGGGAATAAAGAGACAGTTTAAGTGAATTGGCATCCGCACTCAGATAGGGTGCGAATGCCAACTTAAAAATCTTTGTGCCTTAGCGCCTTAGCGTGGGGCAAAGGGGACGGATGCCACCCTAAAGCCTAATACCTAAAGCCTAAAACCTGTGTTACCACACGCCAGTGAGGATGTAGTCGATGATGGCGGTGACGTCGGCGATGCCGATGATGTTGTCGCCGTCCACGTTGCTCACGTCCAGATTGACGCCGGCGGAATTGCCGGTGAGCACGTAGTCGATGAGGAGGGTGACGTCGGCGATGCCCACGTTGCCGTCACCGTCCACGTCGCCAAGCAGGCCTGCCGCCTTGGGCGTGAGTGTCACATGGTCGATGGCGAAGTAGTCGCCCTCGGGATCGACGCTGGCGTCCTTGCTGTAACTCCACTTCAAGGTGTGGGTGCCGGCGGGCAGGTCAACCGAGTAGCTCTCCCAGTCGTTCTGGTACTCTCCGTACTCTAACCGCGTCGTGCCGTCGATGGCGAAGGCACAACAGTCGTAGATTCTGTCATCTTCGTTACCTTCGCCCCATGCCTGGAAGGTGAACGACAGGGTTGCGCCTCCCTCGGGAACGGTAACCGTGGCTGTCAGCGTCGAGGTGGTGTTGGGAACACCCGCATTGCCCGACTCGGCATAGTGAAGGGCACCGCCGCCGTCAGTGACCACCTTCCACGGATAGGCCGACGTGCTCTCGAAGTGGATGGTGCCGCCATCCTCGTTCAGCGCGTCGTCAAGGGTCCATAATTCACGCAGGTCATAGAAATCACGCCAAT
>Ga0256407_10003618_pt1 | contig 27191 bp, 16 predicted proteins | sample RumenRJG_04DNA_FD_193489 | JGI IMG/M metagenome (GOLD analysis project Ga0256407, IMG submission 193489) | Bovine rumen microbial communities from Lethbridge, Alberta, Canada - RJG_04 | ecosystem: Host-associated > Mammals > Digestive system > Stomach > Rumen | place: Canada: Alberta... | reverse complement strand
GTCCATGGGTTCATTGACATACTGGATGTTCTTCAACACATTGTTGGGATTAGCACTGCTGAACAGGGTTGTGGCAATGCGAGGGTTGAAACTGGTAGAGAACTGGATGGCGAGTTTGTCAATGGGATAGCCCTGCTCTTCGCAATAGGCGGATGCCTTGGCACAGGCATCTTTCAGGTCTTTACTGGCAGGATGCCAGTCTGGGGCACCCCGTTGTGACAGCAGTCCCATGGAGAATGGGGAGGCGTTGATGACACCTACGTTATGCTGTTCGAAGAATCCCAGATAGTCCTTCAGCAACGTGTCATTAAGACTGTAATGACAGAAACAAAGCACACTCTCCACCGTTCCCGGCTCAGCATGCTCTATCACCCAGCGCAGGTTCTCTGGCTGCAGGTCGGTAATACCCACATGGTGTACCACTCCTTTCTTGCGGAGCTCCACCAGTGCAGGGAGTGTCTCATCAACAATCTTCTGAAGACCACCTTCCATATCACCCTGGAACTCTACGTCGTGGACGTTGATGAGGTCGATATAGTCGATGTTCAGACGCTCCATACTCTCATAGACACTCTCTGTGGCACGCTTGGCGGAATAGTCCCAGATGTTCTTGCCGTCCTTGCCATAGCGTCCCACCTTCGTGGAGAGGTAGTATTTGTCGCGGGGAATATCTTTCAGTGCCTTACCCAGGACAGTCTCTGCTTTCAGATGACCATAATAGGGTGACACATCGATGAAGTTGATACCGTTCTCGATAACTGTGAAAACAGCTTGAATACCCTCGTTCTCCTTGATACTGTGGAACACACCACCTAGCGAGGAGGCGCCAAAACTTAAATTTGACACTTGCATCCCCGTCTTTCCTATCTCGTTATAGACCATATTTGTTTTAGTATTATTAGTAGTCTTCATTTGTTTTCAAAGTACAAAGATACACATTATTTTATAATAAACGTGCATTTTTCTAAAAAAATGCACGTTTAGAGCGCTAATTGTTAAATATTATTGTATTACACAGCGCTTGATGTAAAAATCGCGGAAATCTGTCCATCTGTAGTAAGGGGCTTGTGTGGTGGGTACGGGTAGTCTTGCTTCCATACCGTTGAGCAGGCATTTCACGAGGATGTCGTTACGTCCCTGTTTCCCCCGGTAGAACACCAGTTGGATGTTACAAGCCTTACATGTCTCCCAGTTCTGGTAGCAGTTCTTGACCTCATAGGGGTCTTCCGGGTCCAGGTCGGCTCCGTTGATACCCATCAATACGGTCAGGGGACCGATGAACGAGTCGTGTCCAAAACGTAGGTCTGCGATATGGTCACTGGTACCAGCCAGTACAGCGTCGGCTTTCTGAATGATGTCCTGCAAGATGGGGATGACCACATATTTGTCGGAGAATACCCAAGAGTAGGAGCCTAAGTTTGCTGCCTCCCACTGCTCGGCAATCTCCTCGTCAGTAATCAGGTTGCCCATCATCCCTTCATAATTGATGCTGGGAAGCGTCTTATAGAAATCGATGAGGACATAAGCGTTCTTATGCTTGTCGCCAGCCAGTCCTTCTGTCGAGGTGAAGGTCCTTGCCAGTACCTTGTCCACTAATGTGTTCTCGCTCTTAAACTGACTACGGTTCGCTTCGTAACGGGGCTTTACCTTGGGATAGTCGTGCTTATGGGGATTCTGGCGGTCGTCGGGTACGACGGCATCGAGGGTGAAACGTGATGACTGCTCACGGATCTCAATCTTCGGGTTACACTGTACTAATTCCTGACAACATGCGGACATGCTGAGCACACACCGTCCAGAGAGGGAGGAGACAGCAAGTATGTTACCACCTTTTTTAAAAACCTCAGTGAACTGGTTATACATTCTCCGGGCGATACCTTGGTGCTGCTCCCATCCTAACTGGGTCAGTTCTCCGACACCTGTCATCAACTCGTCTTTGACGGCGATGAACTTCCTGTAGAAAGTCTCGCCCTCCGGGGTGAGCAGTTGTTTCTCGTGGGCTGTTGTCAACAAGGTGTCCAGGTCTTTATACAACTTGGAACTCCAGTTGTATCGTGATCCATGACGTGCGTAGTGACTGATATAGAAGGGCTTGTAGCCACGTGGTGCCTTTGTCATCGGGGCTGTCTCGAACAGGTAGGGACAGTCATTACCATAGGCTTTCCTCGGGTTTTCCTTGAGCTGGGTGAGTGCGTCGGCTGTCTGTGCCCATGTTGTCAAGGCAGCGAATCCTAATAAGAGGGTTAAGATGGTTTTCTTCATATACTTGTGTTTTATTTTTGCAAAGATAATCTTTTTTTTCTAAAAAATGAGTACTTTTGCAGGTAGAATGATAAAAATGATGATAAAGAGTTTACGCAGACCGGTTTCGCTTTTAGTTTTTTCGTGTATTGTCAGCATAGGGACTTTGCTGCTGTATAACATACCGTTTATAGAATATTCGGCAGACAATTCCAATACGGGTACTGGTGGGAAGGTATTCCTGCTGACATCGTTGGTCGTCATCATGTTGGCGCTTAACTTCATGATGACCTATCTGGTGATGTTCCTGTTGAGAAAAGTGGGGCGTATCCTGCTTGCCATCCTTTCGATGATCAATGCGACAGCGGTTTATTTCATCATCACCTATCATGTGATGATTGATGCGACGACTATAGAAAACGTCTTCAATACAAGATATTCAGAGGCTTCTGGTTTTTTCAGCGGCTCGCTGTGGCTTTTCCTGTTGGTTGCTGGTGTCCTTCCCGCTGTGTTTTGTCTGTTACAACCGGTAGTCTACGGCAAAGCGAGAAAATTGGGCATTTATTGTGGGGGCTCTCTTGCCGTCATTCTGGTGATGGCGTTGGCGAATATCAACCAGACATTGTGGATCAGTCAGCACGACACGGAATTGGGTGGGTTGCTGCAGCCATGGTCGTACATCGTGAATACCGGTCGTCTTGCTGCCAGTCATCATGATGAGCAAGCTGAGGAGATCAAACTCCCTGACGGAAAGATCACAGACCACCGAAAGGCGGTCGTCGTACTCGTCATCGGAGAGTCGGCAAGGAAGGCAAACTTCCAACTTTATGGTTATCAGCGTGCTACCAATCCGCTGCTGTCTAAGCAGGAAGGATTGAAAGTCTATCAGGCTACATCCTGTGCTACGTATACCACAGCAGGCTCCAAAGCCATTTTGGAACCGAAGAACAGTGACGACCTGTACGAGCTGTTACCTAACTATGCATTCCGGACGGGAGTCGACGTGACATGGCGTACGTCTAACTGGGGGGAGCCGCCTATACATATTGATGAATACCTTACCGATGATGACCTTGCCACGCAGTATCCCAATGCGGATGTCCACTATGACGGAATCCTCTTTGAGGGACTCCGTGAGCGAATCGCCTCCAGCAAGAGGGAGAAGGTGTTGATCGTGTTGCATACCAGTACCAGCCATGGTCCGAAGTATGCTGACAAATATCCGAAGGAGTTTGAGGTGTTTAAGCCTGTGGCAAGAAATGTGGAGGAAGGTGAGAAGAATGTCGGGTTGCTGGTCAATGCGTACGACAATACCATTGTTTATACTGACTTCCTGTTGAATGGTCTTATCAACACCTTACGGTCGATGAATGACTGGCAGAGTGCCATGATATTCATTTCCGACCATGGAGAGTCGCTTGGCGAAAATAAGATGTTCATGCATGGGCTGCCTATGAGTCTGGCTCCTAAGGAGCAGTATGAGATACCGTTCCTCGTATGGACCTCAGAGAACTTCAGAGGCTATAAGCGAGTATCAAGTCAGCAGAAGACACAGGATGGTGAACTGCCTGCGGTCCTCGAACAGCATTATATCTTCCATTCCGTGCTCAACCTACTGTCCATCCAGTCACCTGCCTATAACAAAGACTTTGATATCTTCCAGAAAGTCAAGATTCAGTGAATCCAATTTGATTTACAATGAAGGGACCGTCTTCTTACCTCTCAGGTTGTCGGGCAGTGCATTTCGGTTCAGGTACAGATAAACGGTGTTCAGTATCATGTAGTCGCGCGACATATACCAGATACCCTTGTATAACCCGCTCTCACCCCATGAGTTCTTTACCATATAATAAGGTTTCCCTTGTTCGTCGACAGCCTTGCCGTAGATAAGCATCACGTGGTCGTAGGTGAATCGCCAGTCGTCCCATTGCTCTTGTCGCATCTGCTGTGTGGGTACGATACCGTCAGGCAACATGGCAAGTCCCGTTCGTGTGAAGTCGCCAGTCACGTCACCGCCCCATGCCACGGTATAGCCTGCGTCCAACGCCTTGTCGAGCACATCCATCAGGTCTGCGATAGGGATGTTGTAACTGGGTTTCAGTCGCCATTTATAGGGTGCCTCAATGACAAAAGACTCGTTGAAAGGGTGATGCGTATAACTGGTCAGGCTGACGTAGTCGTCGGGGTTGAGTCCCAGACTCTCGGCGAATGATGTCGGAGTGTATGTCTTTCCCTCATACACAAACGACTCAGGACACCTGCCTACGAATCGTTCGATGACAGCCAGCACACTGTCCTTCCAATGAGGCAACGGCTCTTTAGCGTCCTCCCTGACGGCTGCCCTCACCGTACGCTCCAACTGCGGGAAGAAAACCTTGAAGTTGGCAAGCGAGTCACCTGTCAGGGAACCAGGTGCGGGCATCGCCGTCTCAGGGCAGATACCATATCGGCGTATCACGTCCACCACATCGTCGCAAGAGCCACCCTCGGAAATCTGGCTGTAGCCGTGCATACGGACATAATGGGTGGCACAGTCCATATAGTCGCGGTTCACCACGAACATCTCACATAAGTCGTAGGTCTTGCCCGTCTTGCGCAGGATCTCACTCTCCAGATACCCAAGCGTGGCGTAAGCCCAGCAGGTGCCACTGCGATACTGGTTCTTCACACAGGTTATCGGATTCTCCTTTACTGTTGTGAAGGTTTTCTTTATCTTCTTGCTGCTTGCCTGCTTTTGCAGGTTTTCCTGTGCCGTTACCACTGTTGTCAGTAATAATGTGGCAATGAAAGTCAAAATTCTTGTGGTCATAACTTATTTGAGCAAAATCAGGTGCAAAGTTACGAAAAAAACGAGAGCATAACAAATGAAGCCATCATAAATATGTCTGTGCTCGGACGTGAGTTCGACGGGCTATGGGAATAACGAGTAACATCTCGCTACCTACAGGATGATGTCCTGCGTCCGCTGCGTGAGGAGACAACGAAGGACGACTCCAGTAGAGTCGCCCTTATTACTACACCATCGCCCATGCTTTCGACATAGCAGGGCGTAGCGAGTCACGCCCTTCAGCAGTCAGACCGCACTCCACGCTTGCCATGGTCGTTTCTGTGACGAATGTTCTTTCTAATAATAGTTCCATGATATGAATGGTTAATTGGTTTTTACTTTTTTGTAACTGAGATTTGAGATACATACCCCCTGTTTTTCATTAGAATGTTTTTTAGAAGGTTTAGAAGGTTTTTTAGAACATTTAGAAACTATTTTAGAAGGTCTAAAAGCGCATTTGACAGTCTCTCACGAATGAGAGACAATACATCATTTTCTTGCAAACACTTTTACAACTTTTAATGATAAAATGAAAGCAAATAAAAAATGATTCCTCACATCTCACGACGCAAGGAACCTCCAATTATTAGTTTTTATCAACTTTTCGATTGCAAAGATAATGCAAATGTTTTAAACAACAAAATATAATCCGCAAAATCTTCTCAGACATTGCGGATTAGGACATTGTTGGGTAAAATAGTCTACCAAACTTTTTACGAACCTCGGGGGATTAAAATTATTTTCTTACAATATCCGTACGAAGTCTACGTTCTTAGGAAAAGAGTCAACCTCTCCAGTGAAAGTGGTCAACTGTACTCAGGCGAGGCAGTCAACCGAATCCGTACGGGTAGGCAAATGTTAAAGAACAAGGCCTAAAAGGAGTCAACCATATTGGTTCTTCTGCAATTTAGTTGAAGAGTACATGCTCCAGTACAAGTTTTCTTTTTAAGAGTTTGATGCCTGCCCTGCCATACATCATGCGCTTCACGGCCTTCAGTTTGTTGACATATCCTTCCGTGATTCCGTTAGTGACGTTGAGTCTGATAGTGTTCCTAACCGCCTGGTAATCCTTTTTTATGCCGATTATAAATGTCTTGAGTGAGTCAATCCCGGTATGCCAGTACAGTTTCATCCACCTGACGAGTGCGGTGGTATCGCATCCTTTGATGATGCTGCAAAAGCCGACCATTGCCCCATACATTTCATTGAACCAGTCGAGTCCCATCAGTACACGAAAGGTCCTTTTCTGATTATCATCCAGCTCATACCCCTTCATGGACTTGTCTATAATCGATGAGATTGCCTTAACAGGCACAAGTCCAGACCTGTCATCTTTCGGCCTTTCCTTCCCATGCTCCGGCTTCCATGACTTTGGCCTGAAGCCACGGTGCCCGTCTGACAGGTACTTGTAATGGTCATAGAATGGTGTCTGACTGCCGGAGAATCCCATGCTGCAGATCTCATGGAAAATGGCACTGAGTGCCTTCCCTTTTGCTGCTTCTTGCTCCACATATGTGTCATACTTATAATACTCATTCCGCAATGTGCTGTTTCTGGCGGGCAATGATTCCATCTTGCAGTATTTTGTGGCAGTCTGTCTGGCGATACCGAGTTTCCTGGCAATGGTCGTAGGCTTGAGGCCTTTCTGCTGCAGTTCCTTCACCTCATTGAACATAACCTGCCTGCCATCTGGTTTCCTGGGGCTGGGAGGCAACTCCACAGGAGTGCCCGCAAGGGCCTTGTTCCCTGCGGTCTGTGCATCCCTCTGCTCCTCATCCCTCACGGCCTGCCGATATTCCGCATACTTCTCCGCCACCAGTTTTGTCATGCGGTCTGAGATGTTCTTTACAAGATGGAACTTGTCAGCCACTTCATCTATCTTGCGCCCAGTCATGGCTACGGCAGAACTGTAGTCGGTAGACCTGTCACGGCTGACGAGGCGCACGTCCACATGCTGCTCCATCCATTTGCGGAAGCTCTCTGTCTCCCTGTCGCCAAGCAGGTCTATTGGCCATCCGTTCTCCAGGTCGATAATGATACTCCCATAGGTCACTCCCTTCAGCCATGCCCAGTCATCGACTCCTATCTGCCTGACATCCCTGTAGTCGGAAGGCCGCATCCTGTGCACGTCGCGCAGGACTGTGGAAGAGCTGATGTGTATGCCGATATGCTCAAGCATCCTGCTTGCAGAGGAAGAAGACACGGATATGCCCTGCCTTGCAACGGCTCTCTCGCATCTGCAGGTACGTCTGCGGTAACGGAACACCTCGTCACCAGGCTGTTCCGCAAAGGTCTTCCTGCGGCAGTCCCGGTTATGGCAGAAGAACTTGCGCACACCAAGCCGCATAATGACGCGCCGGCCGAGAATTGACAGGTCCTGTATCGTCCTGACATACCTGCTGTGGACACTGTGGCTGCGATGTCCGCAATAAGGACAGATGCCATGGTCAAGCGAGGATGTCGCATACATCTTGAAAGAATCGTCTTCATAATCCACCTCATGGACAATCAGGTCAGAGGATTGGTAAATCTGCGACAATCCCTCGTCGCAGGGCGAAATTGTTTCATTTGCCTTGCCGATTTCTGATTTTTTTGTTGTAACTTTGCCGCCGTTAGGGTATTTCTGCATATTTTTATACTTTATGTTTGGCGATATAAAGGTACAAAAATTATACGAAATATCCTAATATTTATCTTTATAAATAATTGATTATCAGTTAATTAAATACAAACACAGCAATAGTGCATGTCAATATTTTGCGCAATCAGTAAGTGCCATTTTTGATAACGTCTCATACACTTCTTTATACAAAAATCTATATAAATACAATGAAGCCTCTTCAACTAAATTGCAGAAGAACCACCATATTCAGGGAAAGACAAGTAACTAAAACAGAGAACAGAGAACAGTAAGAAAAAGTGAAATAAGTGAAATAAATAAGTGAAGAATAAATTTTATATTATATATATATTATAATATATATATAATATAAAGCACATTTGTAGTATAAAATGAAAAACTTTACTGTTCTCTGTTCTCTGTTCGCACGATCCCAAACCTGTTGTCAAAATATTGCAGCACCCCGTAAGAAACGTCTCCTATAGGCTAAAGGAATATCTCCCACACCCCAAAGAAGATACTGGAATAACACAAAGGAGATATTACCATGAAGCATAGAAGGCATTACTATAAATAATGCCTATTTCTGTTAACGTAAATTAACTTTAATTTATCATTTTGTTAACAGATTTTTACACGATTTTCCCTCCAAACTATTGACATCGCATGTTAAATGTAGTACCTTTGCACTTGACAATAGGGTCAAGTGCGATTGCGGGCTGCGGCTCAGCATAGCTCGAGCGAGCTCGGCTCTGCATTCACCTTGCACCGCAATTGTCATCGTCAATCAGAAGTTGCAACGACGAAAGACACACAACCATTATTTGTAAGCCCATTAAGGTTACATATCATAAACTATCTGTGACATATCATAAGGTGGGTTAGCGGACTTTTCTGTATCTTTGCCGGCAAAAAGCAGATGAAGATGAGAAAAGTACTGTTGACCGTGATGCTCCTGACCTTAACACCAACCCTGCTGGAGGTCAAGGCAGACGACTATGCGACCCTGCACGAAGAGAAGATACAGAACCCGATGCTGTGGGCTGACGTGCCAGACCCCGATGTCATCAGGGTAGGCGACACTTTTTATATGGTATCCACCACGATGCACCTGATGCCGGGTGGTCCCGTCATGGCTTCGAAAGACCTGAAGAACTGGGAGACGGTAGGTTATATCTTCGACAAACTGACCGACTCCCCTAAATACGACCTCAGGGAAGGGACGGTGTATGGACGCGGACAATGGGCGACCTCCCTGAAATACCACAAGGGGAAGTTCTATGCACTGCTGGCTCCCAACGAGCGGGGCAGTATGGGTGACACCTACATCTTCTCAGCGGAGAAAGCGGAGGGACCGTGGACTATCGTGTCCCGCATGCGCCATTTCCACGACTGCTCGTTGTTCTTCGATGACGATGACAGGGTGTATGTCATCTATGGCACGGGGGAATTGATGGAACTGAAACCCGACCTGTCGGATGTCATCGAGGGTACTCACCAGCACATCTTCCAACGGGAGGAAGATGAGCGCGGACTGCTGGAGGGAAGTCGTGTGATCAAGCATAACGGCAAGTACTACCTGTTGATGATATCCCATGTCTATGCCCCTGGCAAGCACCGCCGGGAGGTATGCTACCGAGCCGACGACATCCATGGACCGTATGAGAAACAGGTCATCCTGGAGAGTGAGTTCGGCGGTTTCTCCTACGAGGCACAAGGTACCATCGTCGACACACAGGATGGTGACTGGTACGGCATCATCTTCCAAGACCGGGGCGGTGTGGGACGTGTCCCCACCCTGATGCCCTGCCGCTGGATCAATGGCTGGCCGATGTTAGGTGATGAGAATGGGAAGGTACCTGACACCATGCACCCCTTAGTCAGTGGTCAACCTGCCACAGGTATCGTGAGGAGTGATGATTTCTCCTCCGCCAAACTCGGACTCCACTGGCAATGGAATCATAACCCGGTTGATGCGGCATGGTCGCTGACAGAGCGTCCCGGGTTCCTCCGTCTCAAGAGCAGCCGTGTGGTGGACAACCTCTACCTGGCTCCCAACACACTGACACAGCGGATGGAAGGACCCACCTGCAGTGGCAGTATCACCCTTGATGTCTCGAAGATGAAAGACGGTGACTGTGCGGGGCTTGCCACCTTCAACAGTGACACCGGCGCCTTGGTCATCAGGAAACAGGGCAAGAAACTCACCCTTGAGATGTGTGAGCTCTCCGTGCAGCTCTCAGAACGTGAGAAAGAAGTGACTGGTGTTAAGGAGAAGACGACGGAACGTACCGTCCTGAACCTCCAGCCCTCCTCCCGCATCCATCTGCGCATCGATGCAGACTTCCGCCCTACCGGTGGTCACGGACGGGATGCCGCCAATTTCTACTACAGCATGGATGGTGAGCAATGGACGCAGATTGGTACCGCCGACTACCCCCTGCGTTTCGACTGGCAGCGATTCTTCATGGGCAGTAAGTTCGGCATATTCTACTATGCCACGAAGAAGAAAGGCGGGTATGTGGATATCGATGCCTTCCATTACAAACGACAATAATTCCATCATGAGACGACTATTTCTATGGGGACTACTCTTGTTGAGTGTGTCCCTGCAAGCAAAGACAATCCCTTTCGGGAAGGGACAACTGACATTCAAGACCGTTGCCCCCAATGCTGTACGTATCCAATATACACAGGGGGAGACCACCCATGACCTGCCCGACTGGTTGTATGTCAAGCACGACGAAGTGGCGGGGGACATCAAGGTGGCTGTGAACAACCAACAGGGTGTGGTGAGTATCAAGGACAAGAAAGGAAAGACGATCTTCACCGCTACCCGCCATCAGTTCCAGGACGGAGAGGCGACCCTTGCCTTCTCATCCCCCCAGGACGAGTACCTCTTTGGACTCGGACAGTTTCAGGATGGATATAGTAATGTCCGGGGACTGTCCCGCCGGCTTACTCAAGTAAATACCCAGATCAGTCTGCCCATGCTGATCTCCAGTAAGGGCTATGGTATCCTATGGAATAACTACGGACTCACTGATTTCAACCCGGCAAGTCAACAGGTGAAGCTCCAGAAGATGGAGGGCACAGGGGCAAAGGAGGTTGTCAATGTCACCTCTACAGAAGGCGGGAAACAGGAAGTCAGGGAGCGTAACATCTATCAGGCATCGGTGACGGTAGACCAAGAGGGGGACTATGCCCTCCTGCTCGATGTCGGACAGAAGATGGCACGCCGCCATAACCTCACTATCGACGGCAAGACCGTCATAGAGATGCAGAACGTATGGTTGCCGCCAACCACCTCCACCATCGTACATCTGGAGAAAGGACAACATCAGGTAACGGCAGAGCTTGCCAAGGGTGACGCTCCTGTCCTTTATTATAAGGTGGTCAATGACGAGACGGTCTTCCACTCACCTGTCGCCACGGCAGTCGACTATACCGTATTCATCGGCAGCGCTGACGAGATTATCGCATCCTATCGTGAACTGACGGGCAAGGCACCCCTCATCCCTGACTGGGCATTGGGCTATATCCATTGCAGGGAGCGGTTCCACTCCTCTGACGAGATCCTGCAGACGGCAAAGCGGTTCCGTGAGGAGCAGTTACCTATCAGCATGATCGTGCAAGACTGGCAGTACTGGGGGAAATACGGATGGAACTCCATGCAGTTTGACGAGCAGTACTATCCTGACCCAAAGGCACTGACAGACAGTCTGCATCAGATGGATATCCGCCTGATGCTCTCTGTATGGTCGAAGATTGACAAGAACTCTGAAGTGGGCAAGGAAATGCTACGTGACAACTATTATATCCCCGGCACCGACTGGATAGACTTCTTCAACACCGACGCAGCAGCAGCCTATTGGAGGAATTTCCGTGAGAGACTGTTGCCATTAGGTATCGATGCGTGGTGGCAGGATGCCACGGAACCAGAGAACGACGACCTCACAGGGCGACGTGTGAACAAAGGACGATGGACAGGAGAGCAGGTGCGTAATGTATATCCGTTACTTGTCAATAAGACGGTCTATGAAGGACTGGTAGCTGCCGGTCGTGAACCGTTCATCCTCACCCGCTGCGGTTTCCCTGGCATCCAACGGTATGGAGCAGCATTATGGAGCGGTGACGTGGGCAACGACTGGGAGACCTTCCGCCGGCAAATCACGGCGGGATTAGGTGTGCAGGCTGCCGGTGTCCCCTGGTGGACCTATGACGCTGGCGGCTTCTTCCGTCCCCAGAATCAGTATACGGACAGTGCGTATATCGAAAGGATGCTCCGCTGGGTAGAGACGAGTGTCTACCTCCCCCTCATGCGTGTCCACGGGTATATGAGTAATACGGAGCCATGGAACTATGGTCCTGAGGCACTCGCCATCATCAAGAAGTGCCTGAAGGAACGAGAGCGACTGCTACCGTATATCAAGGAGTGTGCACAGCGTGTCACAGAAGAGGGTTATACCCTGATGCGTCCGCTCGTCTTCGACTTTGCCGACGACCCTGAGGCACTAAGACAAAAATACGAGTATATGTTTGGACCTTCCATGCTCATCAGTCCTGTCACGGAACCTGGGGTGACGCAGTGGAAGACCTACCTGCCACGGAACAAAGGAGGATGGCGTGACTATCATACCGGACAACATTACGAGGGAGGACAGACCGTGACGACCCCCGTCGACAAATCATATATCCCGGTATTTGTCCAGTCACTTACACAGCCGTACCAGCAGCTCCAGTAACACTTGCCAGATATCACCGACCGTCTTTACCTCCAACCGCTCACTGGTGGAGTGTGGCTCGACGATGCGGGGACCGATGCAGGCAATCTGGATACCCGGGTATTTAGCGACAAAGTATCCTGCCTCCAGGACAAAGTGCATCGCCACTTTCCGTGGCCGCCATCCCAGTACGTCATAGAATGTGTCGGAAGTCATCTCCATGAAGGGCGACTGTTGGTCTTCCTGCCATGCGGGGGCAGACATCACCACCTCAGAGACAGCTCCTGCGGTACGGAACACGTCAGCAATCCGCTGGCTCAACAGTTCCATCTCTTTGTCGATGAAACTGCGAGTATGCGTAGAGACAAAGATATGATCGTCCTCTGTCACGACACGCCCCACGTTATTAGAGGTCTCTACCGTGTCCTTCATGGAGCTGCTCATCTCCACCACACCCTGAGGAAGCTGTTCCAGACAAGTCATCAATGCCTCGAAGGCTGCTGTGTCGATAACCGTCTCCTGACGCTCACACTTCTCAATGACACACGTCATGTCAGGGTCGTTGGGATACTCCTCACGCAGCCACTGGTTCATCATGTCTTGCTGCTCTTTCACGAACTCTGCACCGCTGCCAGAGGGAATGGTGATAACCACCTCGGCAGTCGAGGCTATTGACGCATTCGCCTCACCGATGTTGATAGAAGCCACATCGAAGTCGTATTCATTATAAATCGCAGCCAATACCGCCCAGACAGGGACTACCGCAGAGCAGCGCCCTTTGTTGATATCGACTCCCGAGTGACCACCCAGTCCTCCTTTGAACGTGATACGATACCAGCGACGCTTACCCCCAGGAGCCGCTTTCCGCTTGACGGGGATGCGGTGGAACTGCAGACAGGCACCCGCAGCCCCAGTAGTGATGGTGTCATAGTCCTCCGAGTCAAGGTTAATCACCTTCCGTCCTTTGATAAAGTCTGCCGACAGGTTAGCGGCACCCGACATACCATCCTCCTCATTGGTGGTGGTGATGACCTCCAGTGGTCCGTGTACCACCTCGTTACTCTCCAGTACGGCAAGAGCCATCGACAGTCCTATACCATTATCGGCACCCAGCGAGGTGCCCCGTGCCCTCATCCATCCGTCTTCGGTAAATGCCTCAACTGTGTCATGCAGCGGATCGTCCATACCCACACATACCATATCCATGTGGTTCAACAGTACGACAGGCTCCGCACCCTCATACCCAGGTGTGGCAGCCTTGCGGATGACAACACAGTTTTGTGCGTCCCTTTGATAGTCCAGATGCAGGTGTTCTGCGAACTGGCACAGGTAGTCAGCAACGAGCTCTTCATGATGTGAAGGGCGTGGAATACGGTTCAGTTCCTTGAAAATCTGGAACACCCGCTCTACGGAAGGTCTTTGAATCTCCATCTCTTTTAATGTATTTTCGTGTTTGCAAAGATAGTGCAAACTGAGCGAAAATGCAAATTAATTTGTAATTTTCCGAAGTGCAGCTTTAAAAAAAACAATTGTTACATTTCCAAAAGAATTTGATACAAAGGGGAGTAGCTTATACCAAATATTTTCGTACCTTTGCAAGCGCACAAAAACAAGGAAAGAATTAAAAACTGAAAACTATTATGAGAAAATGGATTCTAATGACGGCAGTGCTTGCCTTGGTGGGTAACACCGCAAAAGCACAAGGACTGAAAGATGTCTATAAGGATTATTTCAAGATTGGCGTTGCTGTCAACCAGCGCAACGTGACGAATACCCAACAGCAGGCACTTGTTGTGAAGGAGTTCAATAGTGTGACGGCAGAGAATGACATGAAGCCGGAGCCTACCGAACCGTCTGAGGGCGTGTATAACTGGGAGGGTGCCGACCGCATCGCCAATTTCTGTCGCCAGAATGGCATCAAGATGCGCGGACACTGTCTGATGTGGCACTCACAGATTGGCAAGTGGATGTACGAGGGTGTGACCGACAAGGAGGTGTTCTATGCCCGTATGAAGAAACACATCAATGCGGTGGTCAGCCGATACAAGGACATTGTTTACTGCTGGGACGTGGTGAACGAGGCGATGACGGATGACCCCAAGGCAGAGGACCCCTACCGTCAGAGTCCGATGTACAAGCTCTGTGGTGATGAGTTCATCGCCAAGGCTTTCGAATATGCCCATGAGGCAGACCCTAAGGCACTGTTGTTCTATAACGACTACAACGAGTGCGACCCCGTGAAGAGCAAGCGCATCGCTGCCATGGTGAAGAAGATGAAGGATGCCGGTGTACCTATCCATGGTATCGGCATGCAGGGACATTATAATATATATGGTCCTACTGAGGAAGCTGTGGATGCTGCCATCAGACTCTACAAACAAGTAGTGAAGCATATCCATGTGACGGAACTCGATATCCGCACCAACAACGAGATGGGTGGACAGTTACGTTTCAGCCGTGATGGAGTGGCTGTCAGCGACAGCATCAAACAACACCTCGCCGACCAGTATGCCCGTGTCTTTAAGGTATTCCGCAACCACAAGGATGTCATCGACTGTGTGACTTTCTGGAACCTCAGCGACCGTGACTCCTGGCTGGGTGCTGCCAACTACCCCTTGCCCTTCGACACCGAGTATCAGCCTAAACTCGCCTACGAGTATATCAAGGATATGAAACCTGCACTGTGGGCGATGCCCGCACAGCCAAAGCCCAATCCTAACCGCCAGCGTCGCGGTGGTTTCGGCGGTCCTCAGAAACCTCCTTTCAAACCAGAGCTTGCCTTTCCGGAGCAGGAGGGTGTGAAGGAAGACTTCGTACCTTCTGTCATGAACCAGCCGGGACAACAGTTCCCCATGGTGAACTCACAAGGTTATGTACGCTTCCGTGTGGATATCCCCGATGCCAAGGAGATTGTTGTCAGCCTCGGACTGGGTGGACGTGGTGGTACGAAACTGCATAAGACCTACGACGGCTCCTATGTAGGACAGACAGAAGGACCGATGGACGAGGGTTTCCATTACTATCACCTGACCGTCGACGGTGGTATCGTCAATGACCCCGGTGCCAACAACTACTACGGCTCTATCCGCTGGGAGAGCGGCATCGAGATTCCTGCCCACGACCAGGCTTTCTATGCCTGCCGCATGGATATCCCACATGGCAATGTGCAGCAGGTGCTGTTCCCTTCAAAGAGCACCAACACCGTGCGCCGCGCCTTTGTTTACACTCCTCCCACGTATGGCAAGAACCCCAAGGAGAAATTCCCCGTACTCTATCTGCAGCACGGATGGGGTGAGGACGAGACGGCGTGGAGCAACCAAGGACATGCCAACCTCATCATGGACAACCTGATTGCAGACGGCAAGATCAAGCCCTTCATCATCGTGATGACCTATGGTATGACGAACGACGTACGCTTTGGTGGTCTGCAGGAGTTTACCGCCAAGGAATTCGAGACCGTACTGGTTGATGAGCTCGTACCTTATATTGATAGCCATTTCGCTACCAAGACCGACAAGTGGAACCGTGCGATGGCAGGGCTGTCGATGGGTGGCTTCGAGACCAAGCTCATCACCCTGCGCCGTCCTGAGGTGTTCGGCAGCTATGGACTGCTGAGTGGTGGTCAGTATGAGCCCAAAGACATCAAAGACAAGAAACAAGTAAAACTCATCTTCCAGAGCTGTGGCTCGAAGGAACGTCCCGACGGCATCAAGGAGTCTACCGCACGTCTGAAGGAAGCCGGTTTCAATGCCCATGGCTATATCTCTGAGGGTACTGCCCATGAGTTCCTGACATGGCGGCGCAGTCTCTATCAGATGGCACAGCTGCTGTTCAAGTAATCTATGAATACAAGATTATTCCATATAGTGATGGCTGTCGGCTATAGCCTCGGAGGGTATAGCCGATAGTGTCTACCAAATGAAGAATAAGAACTGGGCATCAGATCATTGGCAACAACTCCTCGTGGCTACACTCGCCATTTTAGTGTTTTGCTTCTGGCTATTTCTTTATCCCCACATCTTGACGATGAGGGAACAGTCACAGCTATTCCTCTGGACATGGGATTATTTCACAGAACGTATCACGACACCTGGAGGATTCGCCCAATATATCGCAGAATGCCTCGTGCAGTTTTTCAGGAACCCCGTCTATGGTGCCTGCATCTATGCCATCCTCTTCCTGCTGACCTACGGTCTTTCCAGACAACTCCTCGGAAACAAGTATCCCCTGCTGTCATTCCTTCCTCCCCTGGTACTCTGGGGACTTTCCCTATTCCCCTATATTCCACTGACTCCTACCATTGCTATCATACTGTTGATGACATGGCTGGCATTTCTTCCCCAACAAAAAAAGGGAAAAACGATCTCTATGATCATCCTTCTGCCTGTCATTTTCTGGATGACGGGACCTGGTATTGCAGATTATTATTGGGAAGAAGAACGTAAGAGCACCTTGGAAGAAATGAGATACGACCTCATGGTACGCATGAAAGACTGGACCGGTATTGTAGAAGAATTCCACAGGCACCCCTCCCCTTCGCTTGCCATCCAGCATGCGGAACGATTGGCGGAATACTATCTGAAGCGTATTCCAGAGGAAGATCTCTACCGTGCTGATGTCTTTTCCAACCTGTCTCTGCATAGTGAGTCATCAGCTTTCATCATGGATGAGGTGTATTTCCATTTAGGATTGGTGAATATGTCACAGCGCGCCACTTTCGAGGCTATGGAGTCTATACCCAGTCACAACAAGAGTGGCAGGGCACTGAGCCGTCTGGTGGAGACGAGCCTCATCACCGGACAGTATGAGGTCGCCTTAAAATATATCAGTATACTGGAAGACACCTCATTATATAGAACATGGGCAAGAAAGATGAAGCCTCTGGCAGAGCACCCGCAACTTATTCGTCAACATCCAGTTTACCGAAGGCTGCAAGAAATATACCAACAAACCGACGATACATTCTTTTATTAAGAGAATATGAGATTACTACAAACAATAGGATGGCTTTGGTTATTGTGTATGCTGACAGGATGCACGTCACAGCCACACCATGTCAGAATGAGTAAGGAACTCCCCTCTATCTATCCTGATTACGTGGATGTCACCATCCCCGTCGGGATAGCCCCCTTGAATTTCTCTATGGCAGATGATGAGGTGACGACTGTTGATGTGACCATTCGAGGTTCCAAGACGGGTAGTATGCATGTCAATGGGGATTATGCTGACCTCGATATTGATGAATGGCATCAATTATTAGAACACAATAAAGGAGGAAAACTACAAGTGACCGTAGTAGCAGAGAAAAACGGGCAATGGACATCATACTTACCATTCAACATTTTTGTCAGCAGATATCCACTGGACGAATGGGGTATCACTTACCGCCGTATCCCTCCCAGTTACAAGATTTACAGTAAGATGGGAATTTATGAACGTGACCTCTCCACCTTCGAGGAAACCATACTGTACGAGAACTCTCCCGCTTCCGGTATGTGTGTCAACTGCCATACGGCAAACCGCACCAGTCCCGACCAATATGTCTATCATCTCAGAGGTCCACAGGGTGCTACTGTCATCCATCGTGGAGGGAAAGACGATTTCCTGAAAGGACGCAATGACAGCATAGGCGGCTCAATGGTCTATCCATACTGGCACCCAAACGGACGCTACTGTGCTTTCTCAACCAATAAAACAGCCCAAATGTTCCATCTCACCAATAACAAGCGTATAGAGGTCTATGATACACAATCCGATGTATTCGTCTATGATACTGAGACGCGCCAAGTCATTAAGGACACGCTCATTATGCGTGCTGACTGGGCAGAGAACTGTCCTGCCTTCTCCTCTGACGGGAAATGGTTGTATTTCGTCACTGCCCGCCAACAGACATATCCTACAGGCTACGACAAGCAGAAATATAACCTCTGCCGGGTCGCCTTCCATGCGGAGACAGGAAAGTTTGGAAAACAGGTGGACACACTCATCCATGCCCAGAACATAGGAAAAAGTGTGACATGGCCAAGACCCTCGTATGACGGGAGATATCTGATGTACACCACATTATATTATGGTTATTTCTCAATATGGCATCCTGAAGCAGACCTCTGGTTACTCGACCTCCAGAAGGGTGAGACTCGCCCGATGAACGAAGTGAATAGTCAGCGTGCGGAAAGTTTCCACAACTGGTCAACAAACAGTCACTGGTTCCTGTTCACCAGTCGTAGGGAGAACGGACTTTATACCCAAATTTTCTTCTCTTCCATGGAGAATGGTACGGCAACAAAGCCCTTCCTGCTCCCACAAAGAAATCCCAAAGTGTATTACCGCCGTTCTCTCTATTCCTTCAACACTCCAGATTTCACCAATAAAAAGGTCAAAAAGTAACGGAAACTTTACCAAAAGTAACATTTGTCATCTTTCTTCTATAAGAAATCATGATACATATCATAAAAAGTTGTATCTTTGCATTTGTTCTGATGTAACATAATCATAACTATGCAAACCGATATGAAAAGTAAAGTTCTTGTTTTTCTATTCTTTATCCTGCCTTTGAGTATGACTGCTCAAACGGGGAAATTATTTGACGCAGACAAACAGCTGTCAAGTAGTTTCGTCAGTGAGATCTACCTTGATAGGGATGGATTCATCTGGGTGGCAACCCGTAATGGACTGAACAAATATGACGGTTATCAGTTCCGACTGTTTAAGAAAGAGAAGAAAGCGGAACTGGGAATGGCAAGCAACTATGTCAACTGCATGGTGCAAGACCGTAACGGACTTTTCTATGTGGGTATGTATGGTGCCCTGCAGTCGTTCAATGGCTACCGCTTCAAAGACATCAAGGTGCATGACCTGCAAGACCATGTCATGCCACCCTACGTCACCTGCCTCTTGGAGCGGGAGAACGGAGAAATACTGATCGGAACCTCTGGTCATGGACTTCTCCGCCTTACTGACAAGGAGAATGCGCACCAGATGGGTGGAGCACTTGCTGACATCATCGGGGTACACAGCATGATAGAAGATCAGCAACAACGGATATGGCTGGTTACCGAGGAGCAAGGACTGGTATGTTATGACGGCAACAAGACCTTCCGCTATTTCGAAGATGATGCCACACGTACCCAAATACGAAGTGTCTGCGAGGGCAGAGACGGAAGAATCTATGTCGGTACAGCAAAGAATGGTCTTTATGTACTGACACAGAAGGGATTCTTCGAGCATATCGAGGTGACGGGAGCTTTGCCCGTCGTTGAGATATATAATAATATGAAAGGAGAACTCCTGTTAGGCTATGACGGAATGGGAATGGGTATCTTCCAGCCTCAGACAGGGATATTAACCAACAACCCCTATTACAGCAGAGAGGTCGACCTGTCCAAGAGCAAGTGCTACTCTATCGTGGAGGACAAGACAGGGAATGTCTGGCTGGGACTGTTGCAGAAGGGTATCTTCATGCAGCCTCGCACGGAGACACCTTTTAATTATATGGGATTCAAACTGGGAGCGAACAACCTGATAGGACAGGCTTGCGTGACCAGTGTCCTGATTGACAGCAAAGGCAGGACATGGATAGGAACCGATAAAGACGGACTCTATAGTTTCGACGAGAACAAACGCCCAACTTTTCACTATAAGGAGAATTTCCCCAGTACCATCCTCAGTATCACAGAAGATAACCAAGGACGTATCTGGGTGGGCTCCTTCCGTGAGGGATGCGGCTGGGTTGACACCAAGAACCATTCTTTCCACCACCAGCCATTGCCTCAAGGGAATGCCGTCAGTGTTTTCGACTTAGTCTGTGACCAACAAGGAACCCTCTGGCTTGCCACAATGGGTAATGGTCTCATACGCCTACAACTCAAAACTGGTGAGATAAAGACCTACAAGACCTCAGAGAATGCTGTTACTGACAGGAAAGCCAACAGTCTGGTGAACGACTATATCTCCAAGATGTCTCTCTCACCCGACGGGAAACGTGTCTATCTCGCCACCACAATGGGTGTCTGTTGTTTGGATATCGCCACTGACAGCTGGACGAAAGTATTTGGCACCAATACGATTAACTATGGCACCCCTATTCGTGTCATCAAGGAATACGACAACAAGCTATGGATTGGCACCAACAACGGGCTCTATAGCTATAACCTCGCCAGCAAGGAGTTACGGCATATGAACATGGAGAGAGGACTTGCAGACAATGGTATCGCCTCCATCCAGCAAGGTCGGAAGGGAATGATCTGGCTGGGTACCGACCACGGACTGTGCAGCTATAATCCAAAGACCCAGCTGACACAGAGCTTCTTTGCAGACAATGGTCTTCAGAGCAACGAGTTCAGCGATGGCGCCTCCTGTGTCTCGCCCAACGGGACGATGATTTTCGGAGGTGTCGGCGGTGTGACTTGGTTTAACCCCTCCGACATCAAACAGACAGAGTGGAAGGCTGATGTCAAGTTGACTGCTTTCTTCATCAACGGTGAGTTGGTTACCCCAGAGACGAAATCCGGGTGGTATCATGTCACCGATACGACGGTCATCGCCTCCAAACGCTTTGCCCTAAGCAGTGGTGACAACTCGTTTACCATCCAGTTGTCAACACTGACCTACGACAACCCTGAGCATATCATTTACAGTTATCGCATCAACAAGGAAGACTGGGTTCGCCTGCAACCAGGAACCAATGAGATCACATTCTCCCACATGGCACCAGGCAGCTATGATTTCTGTGTTGTGGCACAGCGTAACAACCAGATGACGGAAGAGCGTTGCTTCACGGTATATATCCATGCTCCGTGGTATCGCACCTACCTTGCTTACGTCTGCTATCTGTTACTGCTCGCCTTTATCGTCTGGAGATACCTGCTCTATCGCCGGCACAAGGAACAAGACCGTTTGCGCCTTCAAGAGCATATTCATGCCGAGGAGATGGGTGAGGCAAAGCTACGTTTCTTCATGAATATCAGTCATGAGATACGTACACCTATGACTTTGATAGTATCACCTTTGCTCTCCCTGATGAAACAAGATGACGACCCGCACCGACGCAGTGTCTACGAGACCATCCGACGCAATGCCGAACGTATCTTGGGGCTTATCAACCAGATGATGGACCTCCGTAAGATTGACAAGGGTCAGATGCAGATGCATATGTGTGAGACCGACCTGATCGGTTTTGTAAGGGATATCCATAACCTTTTCACCCAACAGGCAAAGACGAAGAATATCCAGTTCAGCTATGAGCACGACACTCAGATGCTGCCGGTCTGGATTGACCGTGGCAATTTCGACAAGGTCGTTGTCAATATCTTGTCGAACGCCTTTAAATATACACCAACAGGGGGTATCATCCGCATCACTATCACTCATGATGACAGTCATGCCACGATCCGTATCTATGACAGCGGAGAGAAGATCCCAGAAGATAAACTGGAGCATATCTTCGAACGATTCTATCAGACACCGAGCAGTATCAACGACCGCAAGGTGGGAACGGGTATAGGACTGGACCTCACCCGCTCACTGGTAGAACTGCATCATGGTACTATCTCCGCCCATAACGAAGAGGTGGGTTGTGAGTTTGTTGTCACCATCCCACTGGGTAACGAGCATTTGAAACCAGAGGAGATGATCACCGACAAAGAAGATGTCACACATGCCACCAGCTTGTTTGACGAGGATGCCACGATGGTCGGCTCTGCCGACTTGGGGGGGGTAACTCTTCCAAAGGCGAACCAACAGCAGACCATCGTTATCGCTGAGGACGACCAGGAGATTCGCGACTACCTCATCCAGGAGTTATCGGACAACTACAAGGTGATAGGTTGTGAGAATGGCAAGGAAGCGCTGACAGAGGTGTTAAAGAGCATTCCCGACCTCATCATCTCTGATATCATGATGCCAGAGATGGATGGTAACACGCTATGCTCGAAGGTAAAGGCTAATCCTGCCACCAGCCACGTGCCAGTCATCCTTCTGACAGCAAAGAACCGGGACGAGGACCAACTAGAGGGATTAGAGACGGGGGCAGACGCTTATATCATCAAACCTTTCAATATGGATATTCTTCGTCGCACCATCGTCAACCTCATCCATTCACACCAGATGCTGCGTTTGAAATACGGACGTAATGACCAGTTAGAGGAGAAAGTGGACGAAGTACAAATGAAGTCACCCGACGAGAAACTGCTGGAGCGTATTATGGCTGTCATCAACAAAAATATCAGCAATGCCGACCTGAGTGTAGACTTCATTGCTGACGAGGTGGGTATCAGCCGTGTTCATCTGCACCGTAAGATGAAAGAGCTGACAGGACAGACTCCTCACGACTTCATCCGCAACATCCGGCTGAAGCAGGCGGCAAACCTGCTTGCCAACCAGAATGTGAATATCACCGAGGTGATGTATGCCTGCGGTTTCAACAATGCCGCCTCCTTCTCGACCATCTTCAAGAAGTTCTATGGCATGTCACCAAGAGAGTATATGAACGAAAGAAGAGAAGGAAAGTAATCCACTTCCCTTCTCTTCCTATAAATATCTGATCACTCTTACTTAAGTATTTTCTTTCCTTGATAGATATAGACACCCTTCGTCGTCGGCTCCCCGGTAAGTCTGCGACCACGCAGGTCATACCAATGGGTGTCCTTTGCCTTGACATCGGCACGTATCACGTTGATTCCAGTGACGATACCCATCTTCTGACCGTTTTTATTATAATAAGCGGCATTCTCAAACACCAGGTCAGCAGTCTGGGAACTGCCATTATTACTAAAGATAATACCCGTCGGCTTTGTCGTCAGGGTACCTGTATAGGTCCACTTCCACACTTTATTGCCATTATCCAAGGTACCTACCTGTGTACAGTCAACACCGGGCCACGAACCTCCCGTATAGTTATTATTGTTGTCCCATGCCCAGCACATCACCTTCGTCCATGTGGCAGGTGACTCGAAGAAGGCACACATCTCACCGTCACTCACCTGACAGAAAGAAGGAACGGTAAACTCCTCTGAGTCTGTTACGGTATAGGTGCGGGTCTGGATACTGCTGACGGTGCCGCCAATGAGCAGTCCCACTTTCAACGTGGTCGTTCCCTTGGGGATTGTGATCTCCGCGCCACTTGCCACCTGCTTACTTCCCGATGTGGGATTTGAGCCGTCCGTAGTATACACCAGTTTGGCGTCATTACTGGTCACTGCGGAGAGAAGCACCTTCAGCGTGCCCTCATAACTGCCAGAGGCATGACTGATCCATGCGGTATTTGCAGCCTTGTCGAGATAATAGGCATAATGATAACCTGAAAGCACCTTCACCCATGATGAACCAGAAGGGGTATAACTCCCAGCGGTCTTACCAACCACACACAGTAATTTAGACTTTGTACCCTCAATGCTTACAGCATAGACATTGGTATTACTTGTCACCTGCGTATAACTGCCCGTATTCTGGATTCCAGCCAGATAACGCACGTCAATCATCGACTTGATATCCTGCTTGCAGTCCTGCCAGTGAGTCATAAACACACAAGGGGTACCAGGCATGGCAAGCAGATAGGCATTGGCGGCAAGCGTATCTTTCTTCAACGGGTCCTGAGCGGCATTGGGACGCTTCTCCGTGTCGTGGTTCTCCACAAAAGTCACGGCATACTGTTTGTAACTGCCACTATTATAGTTGTTGCTAATCAAGGGGTAGTTTCCATCGTTAGCCTGTGCCAATCTGTTCCATTGACCATTATTTGCAGCATTGCGCACCGTATAGCGGAACTGGAAGTCAAAGGCGGCACTGGTCTTGCCTGTCGCCTCTATCCAGTTCTTGATGGTGTTCGTACCATCCCAGCACTCACCTACCGAGAACTGTGGCTTCGCATCCTCATTATATATCTTGGTATAGGAACCAGCATATCCTTTCACCATATCATAGCGGAAGCCCACATAACCCAAATCCTCCAATAACATCTTCAGATAAGCCTTCACGTTTGTCTGTACATTTGTGCTCTTATGATCAAGGTCGCGCATACCGTCCCAGTCCTCACCTGTATCAGCATTACTACTCAACGAATAGCCATTGGAATTAGCCCATGTCTTAGTGGCACCACCGTCGTCATTTGAAGCAATGTCAGTGGAATTCAACTGGTAAGTCACACCTTTATAAGTCTCCTTGGGGAAATCTACCCAGTTACTCACATTACGACGATGATTGATGACGACATCAGCAATAGTACCAATACCTTTCGACTTGAAAGTCTTAATCATCGAGCGTAACTCTGCCTCTGTACCAAATGAGCTATTGTAGTTATTACCACCAGGAAACCAATACAGGTCGTCATAACCCATTGACTTACCACCACAGTTTCCGCTCTGAGGAATCCATACTAACTTAAAGTATTGTGACAGTTCATCAGCCTGTGACTCTAAAACAGTCCACTGGGCATCGTCATAGCCATCCCAATAGAAGCCTTGCAGCATCACGCCGCCATAGTTTGCGGGCCACCCTTGAGCCGAAGCGGTCAGCGTGGCAGCCAATACGATTAATGTCGTGTAGATTTTCTTCATCATATCTATTAAGTAAGTTTTTAGTTCTTGTGTGCAAAGTTAGTTCTTTTACCCTCACGTTATTCTTCCGAGTCGTTAAATATGGCTGGGACGTTCATGCAATCGGTTGCACAGTGATTATTTTACAGATTTCTTTGTTTCCTTCATGCAAATAACAGAATAGTCCCGAAAATCATTAGTCTTTTCATCTTCTGATTTTATAGTGCTTAATAATGCATTTCGTATCCTTTCCATTTTTCTCCGTCAATCGTATAGTTGTCTTCACCCGTGATGCGGAAACCTACGGACTTGTAGCATTCAACGGCAGAAATGTTATCACAGAACACACCAAGTGTGATACGTTTGGCATCCAGTTCCCGTCTGGCGTAATCAATAGCAAGGCGTAACATATGCTTGCCGTAGCCCATACCTCGTTTCGAATCGTCGACAATTACAAAACCGAAGCGGATGACAGTCTTATCCTCTGATGGATATCTCAAAAGGATATGCCCAATAACAACATCGTCAACAAATCATTCATCTGTTTGAGACTGCAAAAATACGGATTAATGTAGAAAACTCAAATATTGCTCATCACCCTTGTTCGACAAGAGTCAACATGAATATTATGCCAAGTTAAGCGACTTTCATGCTCAGTTCCGCATGGTTGGCAATAACTATAACCAAACGTTAAAGGAACTAAAGTGCCATTTTTCAGAACATAGAGCGATGGCGCTTGTATGTAAGTTGGAGAAATACATGATGCAGTTAGTGCAGATTATGCATAAAGTCGTAGAACTAACAATTAGGTATGAAAATCATCGAATTGGCAAGGATAATTGAATTTAAACACATTTTTTTAACTCACAATTACCACTTTTTTACTTAACGAACATTGACTTTGAATTTTTTTGTGTAAATTTGTAGCCAAATATAGTTATGGAATGGAACGTAAACGAATTAACCGCCTGAAGGTGGTACTTGCAGAGAAGGGAATGACTAACAAACAATTGTCGGAAATCCTTGACAAAGACCCTGCTGTCATATCAAAATGGGTGACTAATGCCGCCCAGCCCAATGTAGAAATGTTCATCCAGTTATCAAAGATATTGGGTGTGAGTGTAGATGATTTACTTTGGATAGAAGAAGGATGAACTATGGACATACAGAAAATATATCAATACAAGTCGGCCTTCGACTTGATAGCGAAGAGCATCAAGGATGATGAGGGAAACACCATCGAAGTATGGTATGCACGTGAGTTGCAACAAGTGTTGGGCTATACCCGATGGGAGAATTTCGTGGTAGCCATTGGTCGCGCAATGGAATCGTGTAAGACGTTGGCGGTCAATGTGGATGATCATTTTCGTGAGGTCACGAAAATGGTCCAGCTTGGCAGTGGTTCACAGCGCGAAGTTCAAGACTTCATGCTCACGCGATATGCCTGCTATTTGATAACGCAGAATGGAGACCCGAAAAAGGAAGAAGTGGCTTTTGTACAAAGTTACTTTGCAGTCCAAACTCGTAAGGCAGAACTCATTGAAGAACGATTAAACGAAGTGGCACGTCTGAATACCCGTGAACGCCTACGGGCCTCTGAGAAACTGCTAAGCCGTAATATCTATCAACGCGGAGTGGACGACCGTGGCTTTGGCCGCATCCGTTCAAAAGGTGACTATGCCCTGTTTGGTGGTCTGACAACTGAACAAATGAAGCGTCGACTTGGCATCAAAACCGGTGCTTTAGCCGATTATTTGCCCACATTGACGATTGCCGCCAAGAATCTTGCTACGGAAATGACCAATTACAATGTAGAGCAAAAGGACCTTTATGGTGAAGCAAGCATCACAGCCGAGCATGTGCAGAACAATCGTAGCGTTCGTGGTATGCTGGGCCAACGTGGCATCAAGCCCGAGGAACTTCCACCTGCAGAAGATACTAAAAAGGTGGAACGTTTTCGTATAGCGAGAGCTGAGTCATACTCGTTTGTACTTTGCCGAGCGTAGAAAATGTCGAACGAAGTTCTATAACGTGTAGCCAAAGACGAAAAGAGCATGCTTAAAGAATCTCAAAAACTACCAATAGATAGCGAATGATGAGCAACAAAGAACCTGGATACGTTTACATACTGACCAACCCCAGCTTTCGCGAGGATTGGGTAAAGATTGGCAAAAGTTCACGTCCTGTGGATGTGAGAAGTAAGGAACTGGATAATACTGCCGTTCCCTTGCCCTTCGAGATTTTTGCTA
>Ga0256407_10003613_pt1 | contig 27222 bp, 27 predicted proteins | sample RumenRJG_04DNA_FD_193489 | JGI IMG/M metagenome (GOLD analysis project Ga0256407, IMG submission 193489) | Bovine rumen microbial communities from Lethbridge, Alberta, Canada - RJG_04 | ecosystem: Host-associated > Mammals > Digestive system > Stomach > Rumen | place: Canada: Alberta... | reverse complement strand
TGTCTGATTTCTCTTCCATTATGCCCATCCCCCAGCAGTCTTCATGGGATGACACGACAGCCCCTTCAGGCGTCGTCCGAAGTACCGAGCCAGCGAATAGACATATAGACACGGATCGCCAAGCCAGCGCGGCAGAATGAATGCGAACCGAAGGAATCTCCAGCCGCGGCCAGAGACACAGACCTTCCGCGCACCATTCAGCCGCCTGCGCATCGTCTCCCCTTCGATGAGCTCAAGCCTACTCCTTGCCTTCTCGCGCTCGACCGACAGCACGTTCCGCCACTTCGCGGCACCGGCGTCATCCAATCCCAGTCGCCCAAGGTCCCGCTCGCACTGTCCAAGCGCGACGATCAATTCCCGCGCGCCTCTGCACAATGCTCGGCGAATGCCGACCAGGGCGTTCGATACGCCCGTACCGCAGCGGTAGCGGACAAGGCGGTCATTCATCTCGACGAAATCGCCAAGCATAATGCCGCGATAGGCGTAGAGCTCGTCGTCGACGATGCGCGGATCGCACGTGGCATGTCCGAACTCTGTGAAGCAACGCCGCGAGAATGCCATAGCCGCGCCGACGACGTTCCCGCGAGCGGCTGGATACATCGCACCCATCGGCCGGCCCGACGGGCTGATCATCCATCCGCCGTGCCCGACGAGCGTGGGCGAAAGCCCCCTCCCTCGCGCCGACTCGATGGCGGCGACGATGCGCGAGACCCTATCCGGCTCGCTCACGTCGTCGCCGTCGAACTTCACGATATAATCCCCCGTCGCAAGCCTGCAGATGCGCTCCCAGTTGCCGAGATTGCCAAGGTTGGACTCGTTCCGCTCAACGACGACGTGGAGCCCAGGCTCCCCGCGATGCGCCTCGACGACTTCTCGTATCGTCTCCCAGCTGCCGTCCGTCGAGCAGTCGTCGCACACGACGATCTCCAGCGGACGGTACGTCTGGCGGAACGCGCTCTCGAGCGCCTCGCGGATGTAGCGGACGTTGTCGAAGCACTTGACTCCGGCCGTGACCGTCATTGCATCTCCTTCTCGTACAGCCAGTCCGAAGGCGTGCCGTTCGCCTTCCACTCGAAGCTCCTCGCGCCCTCCGCGCAGAAGGAACAGGCGAACGCCGGACACATGAGATAGTACAGGATATCCTTCGCGGAAGCCGCGCCGATGTCGATGCCACGCTCAGACGGGATCTTCGTCCCGGCTGCCTTGTTGTAGTATTCCGCATATCTCGCCGGAGCGCAGGTGTAGATGCGTCCGTCGTCCAGCAGCGGACAGAAGAACCGCTCGCGACACCACCTGAACGAGCGCCTTATCCCGGCCCCGCCCTTCGGAAGAACCCGTGCAAGGAACTCCGGTTTCGACTCGACGTTGAGACGCACGCCCGCCATTCTGCAGACGGACGTGATCTCGTCCGCCCGGCCCGCGACTGGCGGATAGACCGTCCAGTCGATTGCGGCGTCCGCATCATGCATGGCCGCGAGAAGCCGAACAATCCCGTCGTCAAGTCCGCCCAGGAGTCGGAGTCCATTCGTGACTACGGAGAGCCTGGATTTCGGGAACGCGCTCCGCACAATCCGCACCGCCTCGTCCGCCTGCGGATGCAGCAGCGGTTCACCTCCCATGATGCGTATCTGCCGGATGTTGCCGAACAGTTCCGAGAGCCTCGCGAAGTCCCGCCGCAGCGACTCAAGATTGGCCAGTCTCCGCTCGGCCATCGGCGCATAGTGCAGGCATCCAGCGCAATTCATGTTGCAGTGCTCGGCAAGGGAAAACTCGAGGTAGGCGATTGTCGGATGTCCCCACGGCAGAGTGCGGTTGCGTACATACATTCCGATACGCGGCGACATCGCAAACGCCGCCGCGTACACCCGCCTGATCAATCTATTCAGAATCCCCACAACCGAGCCTCTGCGAATCATAGACACGACACATATTCGTCAGATCTGTTGCTTGAGTTTGACATAAGTTTGTAATTCAATTTTGGGAAAAGAGGTCTGCCCTGTTTTCCCAGAATTAACTCATATTGCGCTATTAGATCTTGCGGTAATCATTGAGGTTCGGCATCTGAAAAATGTCGCGCCTTGTACAACCGCTCCTGCTCTTTGCGCTGCTCGTCGGGCGGAAGGGAGTCAAACCACTTGCGCCAACGGCGGTAGGCAATTTGGCTCCAGATTTCAAACACGATAACCCCGACGACAATCAGCACCACAATGCACACAAAAACTATCAATGCAATATTCATGTCATTTTTCCTTCAGTTTTCCTATCTCTTCCCCCAACAAACATGGATGCAGAGCGGAACACATATTCCAAGTACAAATGTCTCGTCATCTCAGCAACAAGTACCCAATGATGCCGAGCCATTCGTGGAAAGCAACAGAGTTTTGTGCCAAGGCATAGGGGTCGGGTAGGAGCATCGCCGGCAAAAATTCCAGTCGCGCCATTTTTGTATACTCAAAATCCGTCGGTGCGCAAATGACCTCGACCTCAGGTGCATATTTCTTGAACATCAACCTTGCCCGCTTCATGTGCCATGCGCTCGTCACAAGAAGAACCTTCTTCAGGCCAAGCTTCGCAATGCCCTTCGCCTCTTCCTCTGTGTTTCTCGCATCAACGAAGGACACTGCATCCTCAACTACACCAAAATCTTTCAACAGCGGCAACGTCGTATCCTTTGCATCATCGCCTGTCGCTATGATCTTGTCCGCCTTCTCCGCCTTGTACAGTCGCACGGTCTGCCACACACGATCCGCGTTTGACCACATCTCAGCATACGCACTCAAATTCGTATCAATGCTCATAGAGCCACCAAGAAGGACAACAGCATCTGCCTTTGGGTAACTCTCGACCAATGGGACACGTCCATCGACAAGGAACTCCCGCTCAAGCGAAGCTCCTACAACACCAATCATGATCGGCATCATCCACAGCCACAACCAAGTAATAGTCAATCCGCCCACCCATTTCGCAGCGCAGAGACGCTTTCGCCAGATAAGAAGCATGGCAACCATCCCGCAAACAATCGCCACGCCAATCGGGCTTATCACAAATCCTACAAGCTTGTTAATGTAGTACATGCTCAACCGTCCTTTTCTCCCCAAAGTCTCGCGATAATTGAACTTCTATCAAACATTGAATCAGACAAGCGCTTTGCCCTTTCGCCAAGCGCCGTTCCTTCGCCTGACTTGTAGGCGTCGCGCATCCGTTTAAATGCCCCGGCAATTTCATCGACATCCCCAGGATTAGCCACGTGCCCTATCTGGAATTCCTCAATCAATTCCCTCGCTTCGCCATTCAATATTCCCAATAGCGGCTTCCCCGTCTTGATGTATGACTGAAACTTCCCCGGCAGCGTCAGAGAGTAGCGATCCGTCAATGAAATAATAAGCACATCCGCCTGCGCGAACCACTTCGGCATCTCAGAACGAGGCTGGCGTCCGCAGAACTTCACATTTTCGAGCATACCAAACTTTTCCTTAAGTGGCTCGAACATGACGCCACCTCCAACGAGCCACAGCTCGGAATCTTTCAGTTGTGACTTCTCGAATCCGGCGATCACGTTCTCCAGGTTCTGCGGAACGCCCATGTTGCCCGCAAACATGAAAACCGTTTTGCCGTCCGGCGTTTTCTCCGGAAGGTCCATGCTCGCTGGTTCCCATTGCGGAATCCACTCGGCGTCTCGCCCAGTCAGTTCCTTGATCCGCTTCACATACCGCCTGCAGCTGACGGCGATCCTGTCGCAACGTCCGTATATGAATCGCACAAAGGCATTGAGAAGCGAAGCCTTCCATTTGGACGGCTTGAAGCCGAACCCCCATACCGCATCGGGCCACAAGTCCTGCGTCCAAATCGTGATGTTCTTGCGCCACACCCACTTAAGCGGCACGACGGCGCTCGCCATTGTCAGCGCCGCTGTGTGGTAGACGAAGACCTTGTCGAACTTGCGTCCGTTCCAAAGCGCCCAAAGGCTCGTAAGCAACCCGAAATGCAGATAGTTGAGAACCTTCCTCGCTACACTGGTATTGTAGCCGAATATCGTGCTGACGCGATGCACCGGGATGTCGTTGAACTCCCGCGTCGTCTGATACATCTTGTTCTTGTATCCGTCGTATATCTTGTCAAACGGATAACTCGGCACCTGAGTCAGGACCTCGACATCATGACCTTGTCTCTTCCATTCGGCAGCAAGGTCGTTGACGAGGAAATCCTCTGGATAGAACCGCTCTACGACTATAAGGATTTTTGCCACTTACACTTCCAACCTGAACGTATCAGGATTCGCGGGATCGAACACCTCGTTCGCCCACATGAGCGTCACCATGTCCGTGTCGCCAACATTGACAATGTTGTGCGTATACCCCGGCGGAATCCGCACGACTTCCAGCTTCTCCCCGCTCACTTTATAGGTGATTACCTTCCCGTTCGGATCATCCGCCATACGGAAATTGATCTCGCCCTTCCCACTCACAACAAGGAACTTCTCGTGCTTCGTGTGGTGCCAGTGCTGTCCCTTGGCGATGCCAGGCTTAGATACGTTTACGCTCACCTGCCCGCGTTCCACCGAGTGCAAAGCCTCGGTAAAGCTTCCGCGATTGTCGCAGTGCATCGTTAGCGGATAGCTGAACTTGTCCTCCGGCAATGCCGATAGATACGTCGAATATAGTTTCTTTGTGAACCCGTCAGCTTGATCCGGCACCATGAGATTATTCGGCTCGTCATGGAAACTCTTAATCAAATCCACAATCTCGCCCAGCGACCTCGTATAACTCGGCTCAACACTCAAGATCTCATTTCGTGTATTTGGTGTATTTCGTGGTTCCAAACACCCGACAAAGCTCTTCACCACATCATCAATGTAGACTAGCGTAACTGTCGCCGCAGGATCACGCACCATGATCGGTAAATCGCGTGCGATATTGTACACCCACGTCGCCACGGCACTGTTATAGTTGGGCCGACACCACTTGCCGAAGACATTGGCGAGACGATAAATAAACACCGGCGCACCTGTCTTCTCTCCGTATGCCCTAACCGCCTCTTCAGCCGCCGCCTTGCTCTTGCCGTAGTCGTTGTCAAGCGCAGCCTGGATGCTGGAACTGAGCAGCACCGGCGGCGGATTTTGCCGTGCCGCCAGTTTTTCGAGGATGTCCTCCGTGAAGACCGTATTGCCCGTCTTAAACTCCGCAGGGTCCTTCGGACGGTTCACACCTGCAAGATGCATCACAAAGTCGCACTCTGCCGCATACACATCCAGCTTCGCCTCATCTCCGAGGTCGTACTTCAACACCTCGAGATCGGGCATCTGTTCAAGAGTAAGGCAAAGGTTCCGCCCGACAAAACCCTTTGCACCAGTCACCAGGACTTTCATTCGCCCCACACCCTTCTCTTGATGTAGTCCGTGTAACTGATTATGATTCTTACCACTTTTTCGCTCACATCGGGCATCGAGTAGTCGTACACCTTGCGACAAGGCTTGGCGACAGTCAGATGCTTGAGCGCCTGAAGGATGCGCTCCTTGTTCTGTCCAACCATCATCACAGCCGCCTCTTCCATCGCCTCCGGACGCTCATGCGCCTCGCGCAGATTGAGTGCCTTGAATCCGAGAATGCTCGACTCCTCGCTGATTGTCCCAGAATCCGACAGCACCGCCTTCGCATTCAGCTGCAACGCCAAATACTCAGTAAGCCCCATTGGCTTCATGAGCTTCACGAGCTTGTCGAACTTCACACCCTTCTTCTCAATCATCTTGCGGGTGCGCGGATGCGTTGAGACGATGATCGGCAGCTTGTACTCTTTCGCGATTTCATTCAGGCAATCGACAAGATTCAGGAAGTGGTGCTCCTCGGCAATGTTCTCCTCACGATGTGCGCTCACCACAAAATACTTGCCCTTTGTCACGCCCATTTTCTTAAGCACCTTCGCCGTGTTACGCTTCACCTTCGGCATCTGCTCAATCAGTACCTCAAGCATAGGCGAACCCGTCTTGATGACCTGGTCTGGCGGTAGCCCTTCACGTAGCAAATATTCCCGCGCGATATCCGAATAGCAAAGATTGATGTCGCTAATATGGTCAACAATCTTCCGGTTACTCTCCTCTGGCACACGCTGGTCGAAACAGCGGTTCCCCGCTTCCATGTGGAAGATCGGGATATGGCGCTTCTTAGCGGCGATTGCGCAAAGGCAGCTATTCGTGTCTCCCAGCACGAGAAAAGCATCGGGCGTGACTTCTTCGAGAACCGGATCAATCGCCTCAAGGATCTTGCCCGCTGTCACCGTCGCATTGCCACCGGCAGCATTGAGGAAGTAGTCGGGCTTCTTCAGCCCCAAGTCCTCGAAGAACACCTCATTAAGTTCGTAGTCGTAGTTCTGTCCTGTATGAATGAGGATATGGTCGATTGCCGGACTTGCATCCAGTTTCTTCAGCACGCACGCCAGCCTGATTATCTCCGGCCTCGTGCCAACAACCGTCATCACCTTTAGTTTCTTCATAGTGGCCTCCTAAAATCATCGTTCTCAAACTCTCCGACCTTGCAATCGGAAAAAACCATCACCTCGGCACTACCATCCTGCTTGATGCAGAACCAATTACTGGGCTCAACCTTTAGGACGCTGGGCTTTTCCGCCGCCAAAACAACAGAGGACTTTGCGCCCTCTGCGTCCTTTGCGGCTAAATCCATCGGCTCAACTTCGATGGTAGTTACACCCCTCAGCGGGAAGAACCACTTCGTCTCCCGCCTGTGTCCTATCCACCCGCGCACCGGCTGTTCGGCGCTATTGGCTATCGTATAGAACCGCTTCACATCCACCATGTCGAAGTCGTTGCAGAACCGCAACACACCTCGCGCATCAGAATGTTCTCCGCCAACTATCAGTTCCGCCTTCAAAGCCCGAACTCCTCGTGAATCAGCGGCAGTTTCAGTAGCAGCTTCTTCATTCCCTCGACATCCAAGCGCGTCGTGTTGTGCGAGTGGTAAGTATCGAGCGTTGGTGCGATTACCTCTCCCTCGACAAAGTACTTGTCATAGTTAAGGTCGCGCGAATCGGCGGGGACACGATAGTAATTTCCCATGTCAATCGCCTTCGCCATATCCTCGCGTCCGACAAGCGTCTCGTACAGCTTCTCGCCGTGGCGTGTTCCGATGACCTTGATCTCCGTCTTTGTCGCCTGGTCGCGGAGCTTCGTCCCCTCCTTCGCCAGCTCAAGCACCGCCTTGGCAAGCGTTTCAATTGTCGCGGCAGGGGCTTTCTGCACAAAGAGGTCGCCGTTCTCCCCATGCTCCCAAGCGAACAGGACGAGATCGACAGCATCCTCCAGCGTCATCATGAACCGCGTCATGTTCGGATCAGTAACCGTCAGCGGCTTCCCCGCCTTGATCTGGTCGATGAAGAGCGGGATGACGCTGCCGCGACTCGCCATCACGTTTCCATAGCGTGTACAGCAGATCGTCGTCTTCGCGCCCTTACCGAGCGAACGCCCCTTCGCGACCGCGACCTTCTCCATCAGCGCCTTACTCATGCCCATCGCATTGATTGGATACGCCGCCTTGTCGGTGGACAGCACCACAACATTCTTGACGCCATGCGCGACTGCACTCTCAAGTACGTTGTTAGTCCCCACAATGTTCGTGAGCACCGCCTGCATCGGGAAGAACTCGCAGCTCGGCACCTGCTTCAGCGCCGCTGCGGAGAAGATGTAGTCCACGCCTGGCATCACGCCGTCGACGCTCTGCCTATCTCTGACATCGCCGATATAGAACTTCACCTTCGGATTCTGTAGCTCATGCCGCATGTCGTCCTGCTTCTTCTCGTCGCGGGAGAATATGCGTATCTCCTTGAAGTCGTTTATAAACCGGTTCAGCACGGCATGGCCGAAGCTGCCGGTTCCACCAGTAATCAGCAACACCTTGTCATCAAACATTTTATGCTCCTTTGTTCCAATATTTTATCATTTTCCACCCCGACCCGAAACCCTCGCCAGAACTTCTTTAAGCGCGTCTCGCAAAAGCCCAACCCGCTCATCCTTCGTTCCGTCTCTGTATCCCTTGAGATAAATCAGTCGCCCGCCATAGTCGTCGCCCCATGCCGGCGCGCCGTCGGTGGTAATGACGCGCTTGCCGCGCTCGAGCGCCTCCGCTATGACGAGACCAAAGTTCTCGGAGAGAGTCGGAAGGACGAGAACGTCACACCAGTCCCAGACCTTCTCGAGCTCTTCGCCGAAGGCAGAGGAGACGATGCGCAGTTCAGGTTTCTGAACCACGGAAGACACGGAATACACGGAAGAGAGCGATTTTATGGCTTCTTCGAGATACTCCACGCCCTTCAGCGGATGCCGCCTTCCGAGATACAGCAAATGCAGCTCCCCTCTTTCTACACGCTCTACACGTTCCACACGGCTATCATCTTTGCGCTCTTTGCGTGCTTTGAGGCTAAAATCGAAGAACCTCTTCAGATCAACCGTCTCGAACGGCCCTCGCAGCCCCCATGCCCGGCACCACTCTTCCTCCCAATCACCGGTAACGACGACTCGGTCGCACTTCGCAAAATAGTGCCGCTCAATCGGAGATACAAGGCGCTTCTTCCATTTGCTCTGCCGTTCCAGATATATCGGACTCAGACTCCCATGCGTCATCCTGACGAGCTTCGCCCCTGCCTTCAGCGCCATCCTACACGCCGCCCACTCCCTCGGCAACCACATCCCATGCACCCACACTTCATCGAACCATTCTATTGTATGCCCCACTCCCTCCTTAGTCGCGAAGCGCGTCCAGTCCGCCGGATTCTTAAACGCCACGCCATCCACGACATACGGCACGCCGTCCATGTCCCGCAACTCGCCCCCATCCCGAACAGCAAGCATCCGCGCAACCTGAAATACTCCGTTCGCCTCGCTCCCCTCCGGCACAATATGCAACCGCTTAACCATTTTCGTGTCCTTCAAATAACCTTTCCTCCTCAACCACCCTTATAAAGTCGTCAACAGCACCACTATGAAAGAGTTTTATCTTGCCCGGATATCGCTTGGCAACTACTGCATTGCCTGGATTGTCGCTTGCTATTATTGGACGACCGATATCCAAGTATTCGAACAGCTTAAGCGGATAGTTCCATTTGAGACTTGGAACGGACAGATATGGGACAACAAGAATACGGCATTCCCGCAGACGCCTGAACGCCTCCTCTTGGGGTAATTTACCTGCAAAATCAATCCCATCGTGAGGCAATCCGTCCTTTGGCTCATCCCCAATCCACAAGCATTTCTTGCCTGGCAATTTCTTCATTGCTGCCATCATAAACTCGCAGCCCTTGGCTCTTGACCAATTGGATAAAACACCAAAGTCATACCCGTAGCTATCTGCGCAAACCTCCTGTTCGCCACTATTAAAATTCGCCCCTTCCCAAGCATCCTGCATCCGCAATTCCAATTGCCCTTCACGCGGCCTATAGCCAATCTCATCCAACAAACCAGGATGTATATTCAGCACAAGCCTGTCACAACGCTTTGCAAAAAACCTAAACACAAGATCAATAAGCCATCTCAATGGCGGGAATCTATCACGGTGAGACAGGCTTGGCGGATCCCACAGAAAAACGGTCCAATGGCAACCGTACTTCTTCTTTAACCGCCACCCGACATACATACATGGGAAGTCAAACCCGGTAAAAACCTTAACATCACCCTGCACCTCGGTACCTCTGCGTGATAAGACATCCCACACTCGCCGAAACCTCACAACTTTACGATACTTTGGTTCTATCTCCTTCGTGACACGGCAGCATTCGGAAGCATACAGCGTTGCATTGTACTTCATCGCTACTTCCAGCGCTTTGCGATAGACATTAGCATTCTTGGAATACCAGCCAATGTCGCTGCGAGTTATGAATATTGCCTTGTCCATGCTCAGTTGGCGGCTTAAAAACGATTACAGCCTAACGACTATCAACCGCCCTCTCTCCTATCGCCCATGGCGCAAATCGACGAAGGAGTATGGTGGCGAAATAACTAACAATTGTCGCAACAGTGAAAACAAGAATAGTTCCGATCATAGCCATAACTATATCGTCGCCAAACATTGCACGGATAACAGGGATTCGCTCCTGCAACGCGACAATAGTGAATTTATGCATCAACATTATACCTAGGCTTGCTAGTCCTATCGCAATCAGGCATCTCTCTAGAGGTCGCATGAATCGCACATCCCAAATCCTCGAACGCGCGACAGCCGCACTGAAAAATGTCCCTAATACCCCCATCCCAATATTCGCAAAGGAACCTTGGATACTCAAAAATCCTTCGGCACTTAACGGATGGATGGGGAATGTATATGCAAGTATCCACAAAACAATAAATCCTGAAAGAGATGCCAGTCCCAACCAAAACGCACTGATCGAACGCAACCAATCTTTTGCCATAGTCCCGATTATAAAATAAGGAGCATACCAAATCATTCCATTAATCCCAAACGGCAAAAAAGAAACTTTGTACTTTATGACACATGCCCGAAGAATCCATAACGCCAAACAAAGCAAAATCTTCAAAGTTGTCCGTAGTTTTGCCGATGCTTCTACAGCTCTATAACATATTAGCGTCATAAACATTGCAGGCGGAAACCATAGAACAGAATTGCATTTAAAACTTTTCCCATCTTGCCCCCCCATAATTGTAGTCAACATCTGCCTAAGCACTCCATCCCATTCAGAATATACCGCGTCATACACAATCCAGCTAAACATAGCAAATACCGCATATGGCAATAGAAGTCTCTCTGCCTTCCTACACACAAATGCTTTCCAGTCCACATTGGACTTATAGCACATTCCAGCAAGCACAAAAAAACCAGGCAGTGAAAATGCGATTGAAAATGTCATCAATGCGCTTAGAGCCTCTGCCGCATCTCCGCTACACAGCCGATCTACGCAAGGGCCAGCGACATGCCGAAGAACTATCAAAAGGATCAATACCCCCCTCAATCTGTCTATCCAGCTTTCTCGAATCTTCATTTGCTCAACAACCTAAAAAAACCTTTTGGTGATTTATCCTCGCCCTTCAGCACCCAGGCCTTGTCATAGCCCTCCACGGTCTCCGATGCGCCACCGGTGTCGTAGGTGGCGATCTTACATCCACATGCGCGGGCTTCAAGATTTACCGTAGGATAATTGTCTTCGTGAGTTGGATTGAAGAACCAATCGGTGGCAGAGTAAACCTCTGCCAATTCTGCCGCACTATTCGTGCGCGCAATGCCTATCATACCAAGCGGAAGAGCGGCGATCTGCTGCTCGGTCAGACCGACTAAAATAATACAATAAGAACGGCCATTCTTAGAATTTAGCAGCTTGTGAAGCACTAAGAAATCTGCAAGGCCTTTACGGCGATCCCAAACGCTAGCAACGCCAAGAATTATGGTCTTGCCATTCAAACCCATGCGCTCACGGAAATTGCTTGGAGTCGGCTTAAACACGGTCATGTCAACCGTGTTATGAACCACTTCGACTGGGTACTCTTTCAAGAAGCTCTCGCGCGTCAGATCCGCCAACCACCTTGACGGAGTAATCAAACTCATGTTTTTCACGCCGCAAAACGCTTTTTTCTTTCTCTCCCAATTAGCTTTTGCCGCGCTCAACACAAAAGATTTTGGATACTCCAACTTTTCCGGGCACCCATAACACACAGTCTTCCATCTTTTGCAGTCAGTTAGTAGAAAATGGCTACAATGGCCAGTAAATGCCCAGCAATCATGCAATGTCCACTTGACCTCCATCTCTGGATGAAGCTTTATCCAAGCAAACAGTAATTCGTAATTGATATAGTAACCATGCAGATTATGTAGCCAAACCATATCCGGATTCCACTTCTCTGCCCATTGCAAAAAACGGCGTGTTGCAAAATATGAACACATTCCGCTGCCATGCAAATCTAAAGTTCGCGTCAATAATCCATGCAGTCTTGAAGACAATACACCACCTATCCTTACGGCCCACTTCTCACACGACTCAGGAACAAAAGGTTCACGCCCATATGCATATTTTACCAACCACCCTTTGGATTCATAGTCCCTGGCAATATCTTCGCATATTCTTCCAGTAGAACGTATTCCACAAACTGAATTGACAAGTAGCAGTTTCAAGGGGATATCCTTATTTCATATCGACACTACGATTGGAATTAGCGCAATGTGCCCGTCTGTCAAACAACACAATGGATACTATGCGCAGCCTCAATAGCCGCAGAATAATTCTCAATCATTTGATCCATTGAATATTGCGAAAACACTTTGGCAATCGAATATTTACCCATTGCCTTACACTCTTCAGGATTGTTTAACAGGCTTAGTATCTTGTCTACCATATCAGAAATGTCATTTTCCTTGAATGCCAATCCTGTTTTACCAACCTCCATGACTTCAAACTCTGGCATTTGGTGATCGGCATTATCGTGAACAACAACAGGTAATCCGTAAGCTAAAGAATGGATAATCCCAAGGCCAATCGCGCCTGGATAAACGTACATGGACGCGGACAAAAACCAAGGAGCCAATTTCATCTGGTCGCGTTCTGGGCCAAACCACATAATGTCGCCGTCCACACCCAACTCCTTTGCCAATGCCTTGCATTCTTGCTCCTTTGGCCCCTCTCCAATGACTACCAATATCGGATTTCGGTTGGCCAATCTAATATCGGACATAGCACGAATAAGGAAATCAAGACGTGTCTTAGGTCGCAAAGCAGAACATAAAAGCAATATGGGGCGCGTCCCAATGTTATGTTGTGTGCGAAAATCAGATAAGCGATCTTGTGACCAATATTCCCTAGCCCTTTTTATTGGCTCCAAATCTATAGTATTCCATGTGGCGAACACTCTATTTTCAGCGAAACCTCTTGCTATTAGATAATCCCTGCCCGACTTGGTATAGCAGAGGAAAATATCCGATAACATTTTTGCCAGCATCAAGCGAATTTTAACCCTGAATTCCCTCGATGTTGCCGACCTATGGTGCCCCCACCATATTACAGCAACACCTCGAAACTTCGCAGCAATGGCAAGAAGAACATTAGTAATATTTTGCGGTTCGCCAGATATAACTAAGACATCTCCCTTTGTCATGCCCATAAGAGAAAGGCCTCGTTGCCAACCTATCTTCCCAAACTTCTTTATGGGATGCGAATAATCATATCTGACTCCTCGCAATGGCTGGGAAACGTTCGGAGTCCCTGCACCATCAGTCGCCAATACTTCAATTCTATCACCATAAATTCGACCTAATCCTTCATAGAGCGCAACTCTATAAGGGCCGACATTCGGCTGAATTATCCTTATTCTAAAATCGTCATTCATTCTTCAATTAGAACATCACTACGCCTTAAATTAAGCAGGTAAACTTGAATTCAAGATATCCATAATGGCTTCACATTCTTTGTCTACAAATGCCTTTATAGTTTCATCACATGGTGTCAAATCCGGCACCATAACCGTATAACACCCTGCATCATGCGCTGACTTAACACCATTCGGGGAATCCTCTACAGCGATACACTCATCTGGCTTGAATCCTGTCGTCTCACAAGCATGCAAATACACATCGGGAAATGGTTTCCCCCGCTTGACTTGTTCTGTAGTAATGGCGGAATCAAAGAGCGAGATATCTATCCCCACGGATGCAAGATAGGTTGTAATTCTACTTATGGGCGACGATGTAACGATTGCGACCTTTACAGGCAAATTCTTCGCCTTGCCAAGAAACTCTAGAACTCCAGGCTTGGCAAACAACGGCTCTTTAGCAACGTTCTCGGACATGATCAATTTCCGTGCAGTGCGAATCGCTGGATATGCATTATCGTTGCCGTACCATCTCCTGAACAAATCCTTAGCCAATCCAGCATCCAAACTTCGCAATTGAAGCGCCTGCTCATAAGTCATAGAATAGCCTTCAGATTCTGCCGCCTTGCGCCAGCATACATTGAAAACTCGCTCACTGTCGACAAGTACACCGTCGACATCCAAGAATATTACTTTATGTTTCATCTCACGCACTGAGCCGCTAAACCATTGAGTTGCTGCCCAACATAAGTATCTTTTCTTTGACAACATTCATAACAGCCTCGCGCGCCAACTTCGAGGCTTTCTTCGGATCAAACACATTCGGATTGTTTGCCATATATTGGCGCGCGGCATCTGACCATGCACAACGCAACTCTGTAGCTATGTTCACTTTTGTTATGCCTCGTGCTATACACTCACGAATTTGATCTATCGACAATCCAGAGGCACCATGTAATACAAGTGGAGCCTCAATTCGACTCTTAATTTCTGAGAGGCGTTTATAATCCAAATTAGGAGCCGTCTTATACAATCCATGAACCGATCCTATTGAGACCGCCAATGAATCGACGCCCGTACGATTTACGAAATCCGTTGCCACTTCAGGATCGGTATAGAGCGATGAACTTTCTTCCGGAGCCCCCTCTTTGCCAGATATCGCACCAAGTTCAGCTTCAACACTAACATCTATCTGTTTGCACAATTCAACTACCAATCGCGTTTGCTCAACATTCTTTTCATATGAAAGCAAAGAGCCGTCAAACATTACAGACTTGTAGCCTGCTTTAACGCATGACATGATATTAAAAAGTGTGCTCCCGTGATCCAAATGGATTGCGATTGGAACCTTAACAGTATCCGCACATGTCCTAACCATTGATATAAACATCTCTGGTGTCGCATACTTCAGAGTATTCACAGAAGTTTGCAGGATCACCGGCGAATGCATCTCCTCTGCAGCCCAAATTACCGCTTGGACAAATTCCATGTTCTCAATGTTGAACGCTCCCACAGCATAGTGCTTCAGCCTGGCATCGGCAAGCATTTCATTTGTATTCACTACTGCCATAATAGTACTCCGTTTCTATTGTTCGTTACAGACTAAACCGCTTCATCAACGATTCCAGGACTGGCAAATCACTTTGGTAAGTAAGTTTCAAAAGATTCTCACCCCCAAGCAAGAAATGAGGCTTCTCACCATACTCTTCAAACATAACCCGTGTGTCATCAGTAAAATCAAGATACTTGCCAGACATATATGCGTCGTAGAACTTCTTAAAGTCGAACGCCACCGGAGTCGACATCTTCCACATCTGATTGCGGTCAAGATATGTACCGTCCTTCATTATGACCGTACTCTTCAACGGCAAGACATAAGTGCAAGAAGGATGCTTGTCATCCAATATATCCTGTATCTGCTGGTCGGTTATAAGCGGACGTGCTGCCTCAAGAACAATTAGTCGCGAATATTCCTCACCTCTGCTTTTTAGGTAGCGCAAACCATTGATGACGGACTGCGACCGCGTCGCACCACCTTCAATGTCAACTCCGACGACGCACACATCGCCTTCATCAACAAATTTTGAAACTTTGTCGTGCACATGTTGCCATAACGGCTTACCATTCAGCACAATGAACTGTTTCTGCTGACCGTAGCGAGTTCCTTGCCCGCCAGCCAGAACTATCGCTGCATTCCTCGCCATTTTATTCTCCTTTCCTTGTTTTTTACGAAAACAGTTACGAAAAAATTTTTATTTATAATACGCCTTAAAAGAATGGTGCGTCACCCGTTTTTCTTCGGGCGGCAACTGCATATAATCACCAAACAACCGTCGCATATATTGATCCGCCCCAATTGGCGCTAGATACTTACGATTCTCAAAAGGCAGTTCAATACAATCCCTAAACCATTCTCTTTCTAGTATCTCTCTTTCCCCCTTGGCATAAATAACTGCATTTACAACATACCTACTGGTCGTGTTCTTTTCAAATCTTCTCGCCAATCGATCTATTCGCTTTATACACCAGGAGAAAGGAATTAACGAACAAACAGCCTTCAACACAAACAGTGTGACATTCTTTCTGAAGCCTCGATCCTTCTTTACGATATGCTTTACAGTCAAAATGCCATCGTATGGTTTTATCTTCTTCTTCAGCTTAAACGCATCGTTGTAATCATCTGTCACATAATCAAGTGGGAATATATCAACATTGACACCGATGTACTTTTCACCTTTCTTTTCATACCCCTCAATGAATATCGTGTTGTCATCATAAACCTTGGCGTATGAAAAATGACAATTCGGGTCTGTTTCAATTGAACAAACCTTATAGCGAGGTGAGAAATCCCTAAATTGTTCTATGAACTTCTCATAGTCATCGCGAAGCATGACAATGTCAATGTCGTCATCCCACGGGACATATCCCTTATGTCGCAAAGCACCAATAAGCGTTCCTGCTGTAATGAAATAGCGAATGCCGTTTTTTCGGCAGAATCTATCGACAACATCCATCACTTGCATTTGCAACTCACGCAGTTGCTCAATATTGATTTCTTTATTCATAAATATTCTCAATACTGCCCATACATGGCTTGCCCATATCTACGATTCGCCGCCCGGTTCTTCCCATATACATAACCAAAAACAAGAAACGAGTTAGAAGATGCAAACCAATATCCGCTGAAGGTGTGCTCTACCATCATCGCAATCAGGACTAGGAGCATAAACATATCAAAGCTATTAGTTTTCGACCCTCTTACCAGTCTTACGAGCATCGTGAACACCGTTACCACCATGATTATTGCGCCTATAAAACCCGTTTCCACAAGAAAATCAAGGAGCACATTGTGAGTGTAGAAGCCGTATTCCCACCAAACAGAACCTATACCGTGTCCGATAATCGGCGAATTCAGAAAAGAATCGATTGCGACCTTTCTGGCATATTCTCTAGTATAGTCGGTCGTGAGATTCTGAGAAACACGCATGGCTCCAGCAGATTCAAATATATTAAAGTGAATAGACAAATACACCATTACAATCGCGCCAACAGCAATCAGAAAATATTTTCCAAATCCACTTCTTCTGTTATTGCGCATCAACACTCTATATATGATGTAGGCCGTAGAACAGATAAGATGAAGAAACGCTCCTCGCCCGCCGCCAACAATGCAACCGATTCCACTAACAAACACCATGGTCAAGACAATGCAATACATCATCTTTCCCATAGCACCATCCTTCTCAGCAAAAAATAGCCAAAACAAGCAATATGCACAGCTAAATGACAATGCATACGATGCTCCTTGATAACTAGTTACATCACCTTCAGTCCATCCCAAAAGGCGACCGTCAATAGCCCTAAAGATTACGATGTAGCCGATTGAAAGTATTATCAGCAGTAGAAAATACGGCAAAAATTGAAGAACTCTCCTCTCATATCCGCCTTTGGCAAGTCTCATGCCCACATAGGCGGCGGGAATGCATAATGCGCCGTACAGATTCATATATATCCGATGAAGAATATGTTCAGGACTATATCGATGCCATAACCCTGTTAGCATATATAAAGCCAAAATCAATCCCAAGACTCCGAGTTGGATTACATTTCGCTGATTAAGCCGGCTTTTGACAACATCTACCGCCAACATAGAATATGCAACAACTGCAATGAGAATAGCTTGGCGGGCTCTCATACCTGTATCTACTGTTATCCCTGTAATTACAAAAAAAGTCGTAAACAGTTCTCCGTTGAACAAAACAAACAGAGCAAACAGCGGAAAGAATATCTCTTTACATCTATTATTCATGGCCCTCTTGCCTGTTAATCAATTATTAATTCCACATGGCGCATAACTATCTACAAGTTTATGCATACATTTAGCTAAGCCATAACTGTCTATGACATGACGCATGAGGCGTGGCTGGCGATCAGTGTCAGACATCGCTGCCATCACTGCTTTCCCAATCGAATCAACGCTATATGGATCGACCTCGAACGCCAACCCATCGTAATACTCCTTCGGGCCGCCGATACTTGTCACTACAATATCGCACCCATAGGCCGCCGCATCTAGCGCAACTAGCCCCACGCCCTCTCCAATACTCGGCAGTGCAAACACTTTCGCCTGCATGTAAAGTTGCCTGAGTTTTTCGTCCGACACCCGTCCGATGTACTCAATATTATCGTTGCTGTCTATCTTCCTTTTCATCTCCGAGTTTCTAAAGCACGCATCCGCGCTCCCTGCTAAGACAAGTTTGAATTTATACTTTATGGCTGCATCTATGAGTCTCATCACATTCTTCCTACTTGCCGTTATATTACTGACGTGAAGACAGAAGTTCTCTTTATTGGGAAGAGACGTCGGGGTGGGGAATCTATACGACAATGGAATCGTGACAATGTCCTCCAATGGAACATCGTAGCCTCTGTGAACATAGTCGGCTTCAAACTTGGTCCTCACACACCACTTGCGAATATAGGGCTTTGCATTTCGAAAATCGTGATTATGCGACGATAGACGCAACTTATCAAATCCCCACATTGTAGCCAATCGATACGCCCAGACCGGCTTGAAAGAATCTATGATTGGGGAAAGGAATATGTTTGGGTTGTTAATACGGCTTATAATATTTAACAATGAACTATGTCCAAACAAGTGTATGACATTATATGTCTCCCACTCCTGCCGTTGCCACGGATTAACTTTTACGACTTGATGTCCCTGACGAATCAATTCATCAGCCCATATCTGAGCCTGTGCTCTAATCCCATTGTAGGGCGATACGCAAAAACTTGATGAAATTACAAAAGCTATTCTCACATCATTCTCCTAACAGGTATTTTGCAGTATATGGGCTTTTCTTCACAAGCAACGTCGCAACATACGACAACCACGTTATAATTGCAGCGGTTATGCAGTGCGGAACTGTCCCGACTATATTGGATGGCAATAATAAGATAGCCAACAGCAAAATCTTACCATGCATGACATAAACCCCCATCGTGCTTTCTCCAAGTTTGGTGATAAACCTGACGCACACTAACTTTTCAATTCCCCGATATATCAAACTGAACACCGCGAACCAAGTGACCGCACCAGTCTGATATATCACAGCTCTCAATAAATAGTTTTCATGCGTCCGGATATACTCTATGGGATGGTTTGATGTCAACCACAGCATCAAACCAACATAAGCCACCATAGATGCGATTACAATTGCATAACGACGCGGTCGGGATTCGAGTTTTTTTTTGTACTCGTAATATGCAACACCCATCACAAACAACGGCCACTGCCTTATTGGCTGAAAATACTCTATGTACACTACCCCAGGGGCATGGTAAACCATATAGCCAAGCGCACTCAATAATAAAGCGACAGCATATTTCCACCGACCCGCCTTGAAAACCATACACCCTACTGCATACAACAAAGCAACACAATACAAGAACCAAACATCCCGTAAACTATCCATCACCATACTCCCTAATCCTCGTTCATATCCTTTCAAATAATTGATCAGAAATGCTACTGCGCTCCAGCACAATGCTGGAATAATCAGCCGAGTCAAAACCTTTTCCCCAACGTCTAGCACACCCTTTCTTAATGTGTGTACAGCAAAATATCCGCATACAAAAATAAAAAGCGGCATGTGGAAGGAATATATAACATGAAATATAACGCTATCTCCCGTCTGAATAACATGCCCCCAGACGACAAGGAAAATGAGCACCCCCTTTACAAAGTCAAAAAGAAGATCTCGTTGCCCAGCCATATAACATACCTCTATCTACTAACAGGCAACAGTTTTAGCTCGCAAATACCATTTAACGCATCTATTTCCAAATGAACTGCATCTCAAGCGAAAGAACAACCACAATATAGCATCCAGTAAGCGATGTTCGCGCCGCATCATAAAATAGCCAATCAAGTTGTCGATTCCTTTGACGCGCCTAGTATGCCGATATGCAAAAGCCCGGTCATCATCATCAAAACATTCCGCAAGGCGCCGCACCCTTTCACTTCTTGGCAAGAAGTGCTTTCCATCTCTATACATGGTTCTGATAGCTCGCATCATAAAATGCACAACATATCCTAACGTATTCTTCAATTCCTCGTCAGATATGCGATATTGACGTTGCAAATCAATAATGTGCTTACGAAACGACAGATATCCTGCCAACTCTGACTCGAAGCCATTATATTGCGTTATCAGCGAACCACTCTCTTTCTGAACATAGTGATAATCTGCATCACTTATGAAACGCACATAATCTGCTTTTTTCAAGCATTGCAAAAAGTATATAAGATCTTCGCTGAAATGAACGTCTGGTTCGAATAATTGTCGGTCATCCCCGTCTAATTCATATATCTTAGCAACGGTGAATCCATTGTAGAACATACGACGACCATCCAGCAAATTATTGTAGTCGGATGAATTGAAGGTTGCTGGCTCGTGAATTCTTTTTTTCTGACCATTGTCGCCGTCAAAGACCAATCCGGCAACCACCACTCCATGCTTCTCCTCGATGACACTATTCCTCAGATGCTCAATATAAAAAGGCTCAACCCAATCATCAGAGTCAACAAATATCAAATATCGCCCTTTCGCTTCCATTATGCCCTTATTGCGCGCCGCACTGGGACCTACATTGGCCTGGGAGAAAACTCTAATTATATTGTTTCGCCGCTCCCATTCTCGTAGCCGTTCTAGACTGCTGTCTGTACTCCCATCGTCAATCAGCAGAACTTCATATGACCAGCACGTCCGCTGCTCCACCAAACTTTTCACGCAACGATCTATTGTTCCCTTTGCATTATAAACTGGAACAACCACAGAAATCTCAACTTGATGAGTTTTAGGCATTATGCCATTATCCCCCAATTATAATGTGATTTCTAAATTTAGTAGCATTCATATCGTGTCTAGCTTCTTATCGCACATCCCCTTTATTGCAGTTATGATCGGCCTAAAGATCGATGGTGAAATATCAACAATCCTCCTTACAAGCATAGACATTGCGGCAATCCTAACTGCTACGTCACGATGAAAGATTAACCTGAGCGCAATATGCGGAGGGAAATATTTCTTCTTACTGAAATATTCGGCATTTTTCTGATTCAACTTCATCGCACGCACAACGCATGAAAAAGCTTCTTTCTTATATATATCAGCATTGGAAGTAGAGCACCCCCCCTCATGAAAACAAGCGAAATATCTAAAAATGTATTGTATCGAAACCGCTTTAAGGTGCGCACGTAAAAACATATCCATGTCGGCACTAATCCTATAGCGTTCATCAAATCCAACTTGTCTAACATCTGCACCAAGTTCACGTACAAGAGTTGTCCACATCAATTCACCTTGATGGCAACAAACGCTGCCATTAAAGAACGCTCCTAGCTGTCTCATTTTGGTGAACTTCATAGAGGACATTTCCCCTTCCATAGTTTCCAGCACAACAGGAGTTATTATGACTTGTGTCCCATTCCCCGCCCCGTTTATTATTGAATCCAGTACTTCAGGGCGAACAATATAGTCGTCGGCTCCCAACACATAAAACCATTTACCTTTTGCATCACGAACACCTTTGTTAAGGGCATTGTAGATTCCGGCATCTGGCTCGGAAACAACTTTAAGCCCGGTCATTTTCGCTTCCAGCTCGCGCAAAAGCTCAACTGTTCCATCCGTTGACGCGCCGTCATAAATCAGATGCTCGTGCTCTGTCTTTAATCTCGCGATAGACTCAACGCACCGAATCAACCGCTCTCGGTTGCCGGCCTTGATACAATTATGCGTCGCTGTTACCACTGTTAAGACCATACGAATCCTTTTCCAAATGTCTGTTTATAAGGTGTATCAGGATCAAAATAAATTATTCCTTCATGCCATTTCCCGCGTTCACAAGCAGGCGGAAATCTTTTGTACTCACCATAAATCCTCGTAAGAATACTATCATAAGCTTTAGGCGCAGGGACCTTTAAACCCTCGAAATCTAACAATATAGTGTCTTTCAGCTCGTTTTTGAAAAGCCAATACTTAGCTATAAAACTTTTTGGATGAGACATCAATGTAAGCCGACGGACAAAAGGAGTACACAAAGACATTAAAAATTGATGTATCCTTATGCATGCGTTTAAACTCATAATACTACAAATAATTGACGCTAAATAACTGCGCCAGTGCGTATTGCTTTTAGCCTGAATACTATTATTCTTTCTTTTAATTAACGAATCAGAATACGCGAGAAGCCTGCACTGGAAATCCTCAAGAAAGTTATTAGGCTTGCCGTCTAATACAAACACATCAATATATATGCCATTATTATATTCTGACGAATTATTCCACTTTATTATCCCAGTGGTATTACTATTTCTAAACCTTGCAAAAGGTGTGTAATAGTGCTGATCATTATATGGGGTTTGCAAAAAATAAGGTTCAGGAAATGCAGTTCTTGGCAAGGATAAAAGCTTGTTGAAGTTATTTCGGTCCATGCAAACATCTGCATCATCATCCCAAGGAATAAATCCTTTGTGTCTCGCAGCCCCCAACAAAGTCCCCGCGAACACTTGAACTTTGATATCATTTGCCTGACACACATCTAAGAAGACCTTGAGCAGATCCAGTTCTACTGCCCAAATCTTTTTCAACTTTGCAGGCACCACCACATCACATTTGGTTTCTTCTTTCAGGAAGTCTTTCGGCAAATCAATAGATATCGGCAATCCATATTTATGAACGCACATATTTTCTAAACCTCTCAATTAAATATATCTTCTCGTTTTTATCTAGGACAATCAACCAACCGACCGGCAAAAGTACTAGTTCGCAAACCAAAGTTGTTGCGCCAATTCTTGCAATTGATTCTGGCAACAGAAATCTAGGTATGGCGCCAGCAGATAGCGACAACAATACCGCAATATACACTGGTAATGCAACTTTCTTAAGCCAATATCTTATGCTCATGCCTACCAAATATCGAGCAAAAATGATGCGTCCAGCCGATACGCATCCCCAAGAAACCACAAGCGACAGACCTACAAAGTAAACATTACACCCTAAGCAACAAAACATCCAGGCAAGAGGGACTGTCATTACACCAAAAATCCCTAGCGTGATTTGATACCACTTGATGCGACCTTCCGCAGCCACTATTGCCGCATGCCCAAGCGAATTCTTATCTATAAATGTGAAAATCAGTACGCACATGCACAACCCCACAGCGAACTCGGGTGGATTTTTCAGCCACAAGGCAAGCACATTTCTTAACTCGAGTATCAAAGGAACCATAAAAAATGCAAAGAGAAGCATCCCGAACTTGCAAAATCTATAGGATATAAGACGCGCTTTTTCGTAATCTTTGGCACCAACCGCCATATTTATTACTGGATATAAGGCACTCTGCATCGAATTGGACATGGTCTGTGCTTGCCCGCTTACGGAATTTGCTACAGCCATCGCCGCATTAACGGCAGGCCCAAAGTATTTGTTGATTAGAATTGCCACGCCTTGGCTTCGCAATAAATAATTCAACGATCCTATAGTATTCCAACCTGTATATGACAGCATACTTTTGTATCTAGGCCAATCCCAAGAATATTTGGCAATGAATCTGCATTCAGGAAAGATCACACATGCTCTAAGCATTATGATCAATTTAGGTATTACAGACAACAGGCAAGTCCAGAAAGCAAATTTTACAAGCCAAATTCCTGGATGTGTTATCATGTAATACAAAAAAGCCGCATTCAGAGAGATTGTCACAAAGGAATAAAGCGTAAGTTCGGCAATGCACTGCTTGGCGGTGTACATTGCATTAAATGGCAAGCAGAACATACCTAATACCATAGTGATGCAACCGAACCTAAACACCCACAAGCAAGCGAGAACCCTATTTGCCGGAATAGTAAGATAGAATCTAATAGCCCATTCACCAATCGGATAAAATAGCATTAACAATACAACCGGAACAATTGTGTGTATCATCATCGCCAACGAAAACCAACGCCTACATTCATCTATGCAAGATTGTCGATCAAAACCATCACCACAATATTTGCCAAGCGTTAGTGCATAAAATCTACCTACTGCCCCAGAAAGTATATCAAAGAAAAAAATCACAAATGCTGTCAATCCTCCCACAACTCCATATAGGCCATAATCCGTCTCCCCCAAGGCCATCAAAGTCCAGCGCCCACAAAATAGCCCTATCACCAACGCATACAGACTACGTCCATATGTGGCTATGATGTTTAGGAAAATTCTACGGTTGGGCGACATAAATGCTGGTTGCTAACACTAATATGATTGCGTCTTACATCTCACCCACGCCTCAAACAGTTCTAAATCGTCCTTTGTCGTAATCTTGATGTTCGCCTGATTGCCCTTCGAAAAATATATTCTCCGTCCCATCTTATACATTAAAGTAGTGGTATGCGGTTCAACTGTACCCAGAACATTATTGTCAATCGCTTCCCGATAAAAATCCCTAATGTACGAATATAGAAAACACTGCGGGGCATTCAGCTGAACAATTGAATCGCGGTCAACCCAGTGTGCCGAATGATTTCCATCATTACTGCCAACTATTAGATAAAACGGACAAGCAGACATACTGTTGCCATATTTACGGCAGACGCGGATACCATCTGAAATAATGTCATCTGTTACAAACGGCGATGCCGCCCAATGAGTAAGTATTACATCATCATCATTAGCGATATCTTCAAGCCCATTAATACCATTTATCATCGAATGCTGAAAATCTTCTCCTCCGTCAACAATCTTAAACACCTTTTTGTAATTATTTTTCACGACTATCTTGTCAAGCTCACCCCGCCATGCTGGATGGCAGACAATCATGATGCGATCAATCTCCTTGTGTGCCTCAAATACATCAAGGGTGTAAGCTATAACTGGCCGACCGAGAATATCGACAAATTGCTTGGGTCTGTCTGCGCCAACCCTTTGTCCGACTCCACCTGCCAACAGGACACAATAAGTCATTTCCTTACCCCTTCATATTCCGCAAGCATCCTATCCGTAAACTTGCTTATTTGCCTGTAGCAGTCATGCATGAAGAATCCATTTGGCTCATTTACGCCTGCCTTGAAAAGCGACCAACAAAAGTAGACCCAAGCCGAAATTGGAATAAAACTGAAATAATGTCGGCGTTCAAACGCCGTAGGGTTATGACCCAAATATGCCGCAAGCAAGTCTTCTATTTCATTGTCATCATGGAATTTATCTCTACCGATAATCCCTCCAAAATCATTGGCAGGATCACACATGCCAGCATACTCCCAGTCTATTAGATCAAGACTATTATTGCTTATCAAGAAATTTGGCCAATAACTGTCATTATGGCAAAGACAATAAAGAACCCCATCCATGCGTGTGTAGTTAAACAATTTCCCAAGCTTGGCTCTTGTTTGTGCATATGTTGACCGAAGACTCGCATCTGTGTTGCATGCCAAGGCCATCATTTTATCAGCTGTAACTAACGGATCGTATACATACTCAATCGATTTGCCACATGTATGCAATTTCCGCAGTAGCCTAAGAACTTCATGTAACGCATTCACATCGCGATAGTCAAAATCATATGCGCCTTCCACATAATGAGAAATCTTCCATCCTTCATGTGGGTGTATATAGACTAATGTCTTGTCTATGCACAATTCATAGGCTATATTCTGCGCTTGAAATTCACCATACCTATTTACCAGCGACGAAGATGAGCCGCCGGGATGACGGTATACATAGCGACCTTCCCTTACGGAGAACAAAAAGGATACGTTAGTTAGCCCTTTTGTTAATGCCTTAATGCCAGTAATTTCCGAGGCAACACAATTTAAAGTAGTGCAAATATTCTTTACAATCCCACTGTTAAGGTTATCTATCAACGTGGGATCGAATTCCCGCACTTCCTCAACACTATCAAACTCCAAGACTTCATTCGCTGCGACCCTCTTAACATGTAACCGCAACTTATCCAAGTGCATACCAACAAACTCTTCCCAAAAAAGTCGGTCCGCGCAAAGGCCTTTCTGGGTTTCATCATACAGCGAAATAAACTTCTGCGCAAAATCTTTTGTCAAATATGCATACCCAATAAGTGAGAGGCCCGCTTCTATATCATTGACTGTAATACGGCTTACGCAATCCTTGCTATCTACATAGCAATTGAACTCCCCGTCCAATCCTATCTTGGCTATTGCCTGACGATAGCTAACATCACTTGGCTCATGCTTCAGGAATGGATTTTCTGGATAGTAATTGTCGCAGTGACATAAGAAACCATCCCCCAAATAGTCTCGTGCAAGCTGTAGCGAATATATATTGTTTTTTGAGGCATACAGCGAATTCTCGATTATCCTAACTCCCCATTTATCTTCAAGGAAGTACAATTTCTCGCGCATGCTGCCCACAACAACAGCGACATTCTCAACGCCCGCTTCCTTCAGTTGGCGTATCAACCTCTCAATCAATGTCTCCCCTTTTACTTTAAAAAGCGCCTTAGGCGTCTCGTAAGAAAATGGTGCAAAACTGAGACTCTTTCCAGCGGCTAAAATAACAGCATTCTTGACATGCATCGCGATACTCCTTTTTGCAATCAGCGATTCGCCCTGGAGTAGGCACCCTTTACGCCTTCCCACCAAAGTTTTCCACCAATACAGATATAGCATTTAGATAAGTCTATTGAACCACTAAATGGACTATGTCCACTCCGACTTAAACCAAACTGCATTTCTGTCCCACCAAATATTGGCGCCGACGATGCGATTTTATTCAATGGGCGCCACCCGTCTTGCCACGAATAATATGAAAACACCTTGCCATCCCAAACACACTTTACACGATAAGTGGTCGTTGCACTCATAGGCAAAGTTATTGCGGACGCAGCTGCAAGATTCCAAGACGATCCATTCGTTGAGAAATAACTTGTTAGCTTTGCTTTCTCCAAAAAAAACGGGAAGAAACCATGCGTTTTCCCGAAACAACCAAAGATGCCACCGTCTTGTTCTGTTGATTGCGCGGTTGTAAAATCCACCACAACCTCAAAACTGTTATCCTTGGGCGAGAAAATAGGCTTGATTTTGGCATAAGATGTCAAAGAAAAGCCTTTAAGAATACCTTGTGACTCTTTCACAGAATTACCCACAAGTTCTACACCATAATACTTCGCCGTGCCGACGGATGAGGACGAAGAAGATGTGACCGCCGACTTTTCGGACTTGACGGTTGCAACAGCGAGCGAGGATTCGACTTCGGCGATGCGGCGCTCGGCCTGGACTTTTGCGAGCCCCTTGAGGGACGGAAGGGACTTGGTGTAGAGCGCGGCCGCGTGAGTGCGGATGGCAGCGGAGAGCTTGGCGTCCTTCTTCGGAAGCTCGACCAACCACCAGG
>Ga0256407_10003612_pt1 | contig 27222 bp, 21 predicted proteins | sample RumenRJG_04DNA_FD_193489 | JGI IMG/M metagenome (GOLD analysis project Ga0256407, IMG submission 193489) | Bovine rumen microbial communities from Lethbridge, Alberta, Canada - RJG_04 | ecosystem: Host-associated > Mammals > Digestive system > Stomach > Rumen | place: Canada: Alberta... | reverse complement strand
CTTCTTTTTTTTCTTCAATTTTTTCTTCTTCTTTTATTTCTTCAATTTTTTCTTCTTCTTTTATTTCTTCTTTTTTCTTTTCTTTTTTTTCTTCTTTTATTTCTTCTTTTTTCTTTTCTTTTTTTTCTTCTTTTTTTTCTTCAATTTTTTCTTCAATTTTTTCTTCTTCTTTTATTTCTTCATTTTTCTCTTCAATTTTTTTATCATTAAATATTCCATTCTCCTCTTCTTTATTATTTTCATTCTTATTATTTTCAATATTATTTTTAATGATATCAACAAACTTTTTCTGAATATTATATTTAATAACAAACTCATCAATAATTTCTAAAATTTTTTCTTTTTTAATTCCAATCTCAACCATATTACTAGTATAAGGAACTAATTGTGAAAAACAAATATTTGAAATTTTTCTATTAATTTCATCATTATTTTTATTATTATTATCATTAAAATTTTCAAGATTATTTCTTTTAAGTTCATTTTTCATCATAGAATTAATTATTCCTTTCCAAAAATCAATTGAATTTAACCAAGGATTTTTTTTAATAAAATCAAATAAATAAATTTTATTTTCAGAATCTTCATTTTGATAATAAAAAGTTTGTGATAAAATAAGACAAGTTTTAGTATGTTCATAATCTTTTTCTTTTTCAGTATTAATTAAAATATTATTTAATATTTCATTTAATGTTAAAATTAATTCTTTTGATCTTTTATATCTTCCATTTGTTCTTTGATTACTTAAATCAATTAAAAATATATTTCTTAAATTTCTTTCTTTAATATAATTTAATAATTTTTCTTTTTGTTGTTCAGAAAAATTAAATTTATCTTCAAAAATTTCAGTACATAATTTTTTAAATTCAATTTTTTTTCTTTCAAAATCTTCATTTAAATCTTGATAAATATTAATTTTTTTTTTTAGATATAAAATAATATCTAAATCTAAAATAGCATTTTCATTTGTATAATCATATTTAGTAATAGTATCATAAGGAATAAATTTAATTTCTTCATCTGGTTTTTCATTATTAGTATTTATTTCAATAAAATTTTCACAATCTTCAAGAATATTTATATTTTGAAATTGTGATAAAAGTGAATCTATATCAACTAAAATAGTTGAATATAATTTTCTTATTGAAGCAATATAAAAAGATAAAGAAGATCTTATTGTTGCTCCATAATTATTATCTATTATTTGATAATATGTTAATAATGTTTTTTCTTTTTCAATAAAATCTAATCTCATTTTATTTGTTTCATTTATTGTTTCTATATAACTATTTTCTAATGTTTTTGAATTTTCTAAATTATCTGAAATTTTTTTTTCTATTTTTGTATTTTCTTCTTTTGTTAATTTGTTATTATTATTATTTTTATTTTTTATATAATTTTGAATTGATATTTCTGAATTTTTACATGATAAATCATATTTTTTTTTTGAAGTTTCTAAATAATTTTTATATTTATTATATAAATTTAATGAATTATTATATGAATTAAAATATTCTTTTTCTTTATTAAAAACTGGATTTAATGATGAAATAATTGGTTCTATTATTTTTTCTTTTAATTCTTTTGATAATTCATTATATTCTTTTCCTTGAATTGATAAATTAAAAATTAATGTATCTAAAGCTTTATTTTGAGAACTTTTTTTTTCTTCAAATAATATATATTTTTTGTTTACTAAATTAGTAATTTCTTTTCCAAAATTAAAAAATGCTTCTTGAAGTTTTGTAAATACAATTGATAAATTTTTAGAACAATTATATTGTCTTCTATATCTTTCATGTAATTCATTTACTTTATTCCATAATCTATCTTCATATTGAATTGACATTTGATAATAATATTCATTATTTAAAACAAATAATTTTTTTTCAAAATTTATAATTATTTATATAAAAACCAATATTAGAATTTTTATTAAATTAAATTCTTATTATTTTCATTTTCAATTTTATCAACAGCTTTTTCAATTAAATTTATATAATCATTAAATAAATAATTTTCTTTTAAGATATTTTCATTCATTTCTTTTTCCATTTCTTCAATATATTTTTTAAATTTAGAATTAGGTTTAATTTCATTAAAAGATTTAATTATTTCATATTTATTATTTTTCTTTAAATTACTAAAAGAATTCCATAATCTTTCATTTATATCATTTTCTTTTTCCTTAATTAAAAAATTTTGAAATTGAATTAAATTTAATCCTTTATTATTTACTTCAAATTTTAATTTATCATTTATTTGATCATCTTTAATTAATTCATTAATTAAAGTATTATTATATCCACAATATTTATTAAAACATATAATTGTATTTTCAATATTTATTTCATCATTTATTTTATATTTATCAAATAAATCTTTTAAATATTCCATTTCTTCTAATAAATGAGATTTTTGTCTACAATAATGATGAATATATTTTAATGATTGATAAATTAAATCTTTTATATAATAATTATCTTTATTATTTTTATTTCTTTTTGTTGATATTTTTATTGTACGAGGATTTCTAGTTTGTACTAAATTAAAATCTTTAATTATTGTATCAAAACATTTTTTTTCATTTTCTTTTTTTTCATTTTTATTGTTGGGAAATTGACTAATTTTTATTTTAAAAAAACTACTTTTTTTATTCTTTTCAATTTTTTCTTCATTAGAATTATGATTATAATTAAGATTATTTTTACCAGATAATAACTCATTAATATTATAAAACCAAGAATGAAAAATACATTCATTTATATTATATCTATAAGTAGGATTTCTAATTAGCATATTTTTTAATAAATTTAAAGCATCATTTGATATATTATCATGTTGATAGTTAATTTTTGAATTATTAATTACATAAATAACTTTTTCATAATTATCACCATAAAAAGGAATAAAACCAAATAACATTTCATACATAATAACACCAATTGACCAAATATCACTTTTTAAATTAAATTTTTTTTCAAAAATTTCAGGAGCAACATAAAATGGAAGATTATTTATATTATTTTCAGATACATTTATACTTTTCATATAAGTTGAAGAAGCAAAATTTAATAATTTAATTAAATATAATTCTTCATTATTATATTTAAAACATGATTCAATTAAAATATTATTTGGATTAATATCAGTATGAATTAAGTCATTTTCTAATAAATAAGATTCAACATCTAATAATTGATATATAATTAATTTAACTTGATTTTCTGATAAAATTCTCTTTTTCTTTATTAAATCACTTAATTTTCCTAATTTACAATATTCCATTATAATGTAATAATTAATTGAATCATAGTAACATTCTTCTATTTTTAATAATTTTTCATGATTTAATGAATTTATTGTTTTAATTTCCATTGATATTTTATTTTCATCTCCTATTAATTTTTTTCTTATAATTTTTAATGTTTTATATTTTGATAAATTACTTTTTAATTGTATTTTATAGTCTGTTGATATATCATTATTTGATATTTGTTCTAGAATATTATATTTATATTTTATTTCTGCCATTTTTTCTATTTCCAATTCGGGATGATTAACATAATTTATATTATTATTTTCAATTACATTTTCATTGTTTATTAAATTTGAATTTGTCAATTTTTTATTTAGGTTATTCGTATTATTTGATATATTTTCTTCATTGTCATTTTTTTTTGGGTTTATTTTATTATTTAAAGTAACTGCACATCCCATTTATTAATAATATCTAAAAAATATCAATATAATATTATTTTTTATATATATTTAATCTAATTAAAAATTTATTTATTATTATTTTTATAATAGTAATTATATATCTTCTATATATAATTAAATAAATTAAAATTTTATTTGAATTTATTAAATAAATGATTTAAAAAAGTCTTCATAATAAAAAATCAAAATTTTTTTTTTTAAATTTTTTATTAATTATTAAAATATTACTTAAAGATGGGATGTGGAATTGAAGTTTCAAAAAAAATAAAAATAAACTATATTTCATTATATAAAAATTCTTATTCAACTATAAATTCAAAAATGCCAAATCCTTCATATAGAAAATATTTAAGTAAAATTTCATCAAAAAATTGGTTAAAAATATTAAATTTTCTTCAATTTAATGAATTAAAAGAAGCTGGAAAAATAAATAGACAATTAAATTTTCTTTCAAAAGATAATAGAATATTAATAAAATTTTTTCAAAAAAAAGAAGATGAATATTTAATTTATTCTTTTGAAAATCAAAATAATACCCAAATTTTAGATAATTTTGATAAATCATCCGTTCAAAAAATAATTGATGGTTTAATTACAAGATATTAAAATATTAATTATAAAAAATATTGTATAATAATGTGTAGAAGTAATTTTATATCCATACTCTATTTTTGTATATAATAATGTATTATTATGATTATTATAATAATTCTTTAAGATACTTTTTAAATGATATTTGTTAATTTCTTTTGATTAAAAAAAATTTAATTAAAATAAAATATATATGGAAAAATAGGATAATTAATTATTAATTTAATTATTCCAAATAGATATCAATAAATATATTAATTTTTAACAATTAAAATATTTTTTAATCAAAAGGATGATGAAAACTACAACCTTCTCTCAATAACATTTTTTCTTTCCCAAATTTTGCTAATAAATCATCAATAGTTTTATAACCAATAGGCTCACATTTTTTATCATTTGCTTCTTTATTATATAAATCGATATTTTCATTATAAAATTTTTTATTTTTTTCATACAATTCATTAATATCATTTTCATTAATTAAAGGAAAAGATTCTTTTAAAGTAAATAAACAATAATCATCAAAATTAAAAGAATTTTTACCAAATAATTTATTATCTAATATAATTAAACTTTTAATAAAACCAGTCGTTGGACAAATAACAAATCTTAATTTTTAAAAAAAAGAATCTTTAAAAGTTTTTTTTTCTCTAGTCATTATAATAAATAATTAAAGTTACACTTCTACTTAAACCTTGTTCACAATGAACATAAATTGGATTATTTTTTTTCATTTCTTCATCTATAAATTTTGCTCCTTTTTCTGCCCAATCTGCATTATTTAAAGGAGTATCTATTATTTTTAAATGTAATAAATTAAAGTAATTTGAATGTTTTATTTCTTCATTTTTATTTTTATATCCTATTAAATCTATTATTGATTTTATTCCAATTTTTTTTAATTTTTCTTCATTTTCTGCAAGTTTTTTATTCCCAAAATATAATTTTTTTTCTATTACACAACAATAATTTTCTGACGTTGATATCATAATTTTTTTATATGTAAATTATAATATATTAAAGAAAATTATAATATAAATATATTTATTATTATTATATTATTATTATTATATGTTATATTTTTTTAGAATAATTAATTAATGTTTAATATTTTTTTCAAAATAATGTTTTTTTAATTTTGAAAATGGTCTCCAAATACTAAATGATTTCCTTAAAAAAATCCATTTTAAAGAAGAATTCATACAAACATCAACTAAAAACTCGGAAAAAATATTTTTTGTTTTTGGTAAACTTATTACTTTAATTGTACTATCAGATATTAAATTTGTAAATGAATCTTTTACTTTATTACTTTCTAATGCTCTTGATATATAATTTTGTAATATTTTATTACTTTTTTCATAATTTGATATTGAATTTATTATATTTGTTATTTCATTTTTCATTTCTTTTCTTTGGAAAATTTCATATAAATTTTGATAAAAACTTTTTTTAAATTCATCATCATTTATTAAATTAATTGCAATATCTTTTACAAAAAAATTCATATTTCTTTTAAATTCATCATCAATTAATAAACCATTTACTAAATTTAATATAGAGGAATTTATTTTTTTATTTAAAAAAATATTTTGATAATTCTTATTTAATAAAATTGAATTTGGATTTAATAATAATTTTTTTATAATTCTTTTCCTATATTTCCTCCTTAAATAAAAAAACATAAAAGAACTACTCATAACAATAGAAACAAATTTAATTTCTTTTGGATATTTAATAACATATTCATTTTTCCTTATTTTATTCTTTAAAAAATTAATCTTCTCTAAAATATATTTCTTCATATAAAAAAAATATTAATAATTTTAAAAATTAAAAAAATATTAAAAAAAAGAATAAAAAAAATTTAAAAAAAAAAAAAAAAAAAAAAAAAAAATTTTAAAAAAAAATGGATTTTCAAACAAGAGGAGGAAATAAAGTCGGTGGTGGTGGTGTAGCCTCATCAACTTTAGCAAACGAAGATCGTAGAGAGCGTTTACGTAAATTAGCAATGGAAACAATCGACTTAACAAAAGATCCTTACTTCCGTAGAAACAATATAGGTTCTTACGACTGTGCTCTCTGTTGTACAATACATACAAATGAAGGTTCTTATTTAGCTCATACTCAAGGTAAAAAACATCAAACTAATTTAGCAAAGAGAGCTCATAAAGAACAATTACATCAACAAAAACAAAATCCAAATAATATAACAGAAATTCCAATTAGTTATAATATAAAAAGAAATTTTGTTAAAATTGGTATTCCTGGTTATAAAGTTACTAAAATGAAAGATGCTAATACTTTACAGAAAAGTATTTTATTTCATATTGAATATAATAAAATTGGTATTGGAATTACTCCTAGGTATAGGTTAATGAGTTCTTATGAACAAAAAATTGAAATGCCTAATGATAAATATCAATATATTATTTTTGCTGCTGAACCTTATGAAACTATTGCTTTTAAAATTCCTAATTTTGAAGTTGATAATAGTGAAGATAAATATTTATGTAATTGGGATGAGGATAGTAAAGTTTATACAGTTCAAATTTATTTTAAGGATAATATTATTAAATCTAATTATAATTAATATATATTTTTTTCTAAATTATTTATTTTTTTTTTGAAAATAAAATATATAATAATATATTAAAACCATAATTATATTATATAGAATAATAAAAAAATGTTTCCATATATTTTATTTCTGATTATCCCATTTATAAAATGTGATAGTCATTATGAAGATCCATCAAATAGAAGTTGGTCAATAATTTTTAGAGATATCTACGACTTAGCAAATCAAATACCAAATAAAAAAGTTGCAGTAGCCTGTCCAGAAGAACCATCAATATTAGAAACAGTATCAATGGCAAATAGATTAAAAATAGCAGAATTCATATTAATAGGAGATGAAAATAACATAAAAACCCTTTCAAAGGAGCATAATTATAAAATAGACGATATAAAAATAATAAATGAACCAAACAAAGCTCTGGCAGCATTAAAAGCAACTAAATTAGTTCATGATGGTGAATATGACATTTTAATGAGAGGTTATGTTCCAATAAGTGATTTTATGAATGCAGTAAAAGATAAAAATGTAGGATTAAATACAGGTAAATTAATATCATATATTGTAATGACTGAAATACAAGGAATAGATCAATTATTATTTTTAACAGATGGTGAAATAATAACAAATCCATCATTAGAAGATAAAGTTCATCTAATAGAAAATGCAGTAGAAATGGCAAGATTATTTGGAATTCGTCATCCTAATGTTGCAGCATTATCACCTATAGAATATATTGATCCAAATGTTAAATCATCAGTTGAAGCTGATATGTTAAAGAAAATGAGTGATGAAGGGAAAATTAAAAATTGTTTAATTGAAGGACCAATTAGTATGGATATGGCAATATCATATCAAGCTTGTGTTGATAAAGCAGCTTGGGGAAGTAGGATTAAAGGTAATGCTAATATTTTATTATTTCCTGATTATATGGCTAGTAATATGAGCTGGAGATTGGTTAGATATGTTAAAAGACATTTAGCTTCTATGTTACTTTGGGGAACTAGTAAACCTGTTGTTATGACTGGGAGAGGTGATGATGTTTGGACTAAGATTAATTCTATTGTTATTGCTAAGTATATTGATGAGTATTTGAAAGGGAATTTAAATGAGAGGAATATGTATGTTATGAATTTTGGGGAAGGTTTTTTTTTTTTTTTGATTTTTTTTTTATTAAATTTAATTTATTAAGAAAAATTATTTTTAATTTTTTTTTTGAAAATTTTTATTAATTAATATTATTTATAATTTAAGATTGTAATTAAATATATATTATTTGAACAAAGATTTAAAACTGTTAAATTGACTTTGAACATACCAAAAAAAACTATTATAAGTTAAATTATTTTGTCTCATAATCCATTTTTCCTGACATGGAATTTCATTCATAATAGGATAAAATTTTTTAACATATAATTTATTAAATAATTCTTTAAAATCAGAAATATTTAACTTTTCAATTTTCTCATTACAAAGTTGAATATATTTATCATAATTAATATTTTCTAAATTAATTTCTTGAAAATATTTAAATAAATCAGGACTACTTTCAATTAATTTTGGTTCAGCTTCATAAATTTTATCAATAATAATTAAAGAAGTTAAATAATAAATTGAAAGTGGATGACTCATAATAATATAATCTAAAATTCTATATACAATTCCAGGATTATCAATATTATGAGTAAAAATTGAAAGAATCCAAGAAACAGCAAAATGACATATTCCATTATCTATTATTTGATTTAAAAATTTTTGTACTTTTTTATCTAATTTATTTATTACAAATTTTAATATTTCTAAACAACTTAAAAATTGATATGAATTTTTTATATTTGGATTTATATCTAAACTTTCTTTTAAATTAAATTCACTAAATCTTTGAAAAACTGCTTTTGCAAATTTATAATTATCATAATATAATAAATAAAAATATAAACCAATATCATGATAACCTTGAAAATAACCATATAAACTATTATTTAATTTTGTCATTTCTGAAATATAATTATAAAGTTCATTTTTAATATTATTAACAATTTCTTCAATATTTTTATTATTTGGAGAATATTCAGATAACATTTGATAAATTTTACTTCTATTACAATCTTGTTTAATAACTTTTGCCTCAGGAGGATTTGTAATTAAATCAGTGAATTCATCTTTTCTTCTAAAAATTTCTAATTTAAAACCATCCATTAAATAAGGATCTTTTAAAGGGTCTATATAAATATAATCTGTAGAATTATCTTTTGTTATATTATATATTTTAGAATATAAAATTTTCCTATTTTTATTTGTTAAAAATCCTCCTTTTGATATTGAATATTTTTTTATTTGATTATATTCTTCTATTGATATTAATGGTTTATCTTTTATTTTTTCTATAAATAAATCTATTTCTTTTATTTTTTTATCTATTAAATTATCATTTTTCATTAAACCATTTATATAATCTTTATCACATGAATCTAAATATGATTGAATAAAATCTTTTTGGTTTATTGTTTTCATGATAATTTGTAATAACTTTTTAAAAATAAAAAATATTGAAAATAAATTTAATAAATATGAATAAAGAAAATAATGAAGTATATCAATATCATAGTGGATTAAATATTATTTATAAAGAATTTAATTCTGAATTTTTTCAATCAATTATAGAAAAAGAAAATGAAATTCAATTAGAAAATTCAAATGAAGAAAATATAAAAGAATTAGCAGGATTATATAAAAAAGCAATAGAAAATTATAGTGGAATCTCAAATGAAAAAGTAATATTTTATAATAATAAATTAACTAAATTACTTATGGCAGTTCAAAAAAAAAAAAAAAAAAAAATTCAAAACCATCTCATTGGTCACAATATGTTAATAAACATAAGAAATATTCAAATAAAATTATGTTATTTTTTAAATTAGAATCTAATAAAAGTGTTATTAATAATATGTTTGATAAATTTAATAAAGATCTTAATAATGGTATTTATACTCTAAGAAAGAATTTATTTGATCAATCCAAAAATTTTTTTAAAAAAAAACAAATTAAATTGAATAAATTAATTGAAAAAAATAAAAATAATAATATTGAAAATAAAATTTATTCAAATCTTCCTAAAAGTGATACAATAGAAAATTTTTTAAAAGATTTTTTAAAAAAATTTCATTATAGTTATATACATTCAAAAATATTTGAAATACCTATTGAAACTTTAAATCAAATTTTTGATGATTTATATTATCATAAAATAAATAAATATTTTTATTATCAAGAACAAATTAAACAATTTGATTTATTATTAAATGATGATGAAAATAATGAACATGATGAAAGTATTCAATTTTTTTTAAAGGATTTAACTTCAGAAAGAAAACAATATTTTAATGAGATTGAAGAATTAATTAATAAAATTAAATTATATATAAATCAAAAATGCTCAAATACAAATATTGAAAAAGAATTTTATATTAATAAATATAAAAATGAATTTATGAATAATATTGGAAAAATTTTTAAATAATAAAAAATATATTATTTAAATTATATTAAAATTTTTTAAAGAATAAATCAAACTTGATAGTAGAAAATAAGTTTAAAAAAAAAAAAAAAAAAATAAAAAATGAATTTAACTGAAAAAAAATAAAAATTAAATGAAAGATTTAAATGAAAAATGTATAATATGTAATTCATTTGAAAATATAAAATTAATAAATAAAAATCCAATATGTGAAAATTGTTTTAATGAACAATTAAAACTAGATAAACATTTTTCATTAAATAAAATAAATTTACATCCAGAATGTGTTGAAATAATAAAAAATAAATTATATTTAGGAAATAATGATTTTTCAAAAATAAAAGAAAATTTAGATAAATTAAACATTTCTCATATATTAGTTTGTGGATTTGAATTAGAAACTCCTTTTAAAAATAATTTTATATATATGAAAATTCCTTTACAAGATAAAATTGAAGATAGTTTATTATTATATATTGATAAATGTTGTGATTTCATTAAAAATGGAAAAAAAGTTTTTGTTCATTGTAATGCTGGAGTAAGTAGAAGTCCTTCAATTATAATTGGATATTTAATTAAAGAAGAAAAAATGAAATTTGATGATGCATATAATTTAGTTAAACAAAAAAGAAATATTATTAAACCTAATGAAACATTTTATAATGAATTATTAAATTTAAAATAATTATTTAAATAAAAAATCAATATTAAAAATAAAAATATCGGTAATATGAAACAATATAATTAAAAAATAGTTAAAAAAATTTAAAAAAGATTTAAAAAGATTGAATTATTATTTTTTTAAACTTAAATGATTTTCAAAATTTTAAGTGTTAAATTATATTTTTTATTTTTATTAATTATTTATTTCATTTAATGTATGATTTTTATCAATTGCTTTTCCAATGAAAAATAAATTAATCATTGAATAAGTGAATAAAGGTACAAATAAAATAATAATTTTTCCAATTTCCTTAATATCAAAACATAAAAAAGAAAATATAAAAGGAATAATTGCCAAAATAAATCCAATAATAGATAATAAAACATTAGAAAAAATTTTTCCACACACTAAAAGTTTTTTTTCTAGTAAAATTTTTAATGCATAATTAATATACAAACAAACAGAATTCATTGGAAATAAATATAGAAATGAATTCCCATATATTATATGAATTTCATAGATAATTTTATAAAAATATATTTCAGAATAAGAAAAAATTTCCTCTTCAAGAATTTTAATAAAATGAAATTGAATTACAAGTACAACAATTCTTAAACCATAAATTCCAAAAATAATTTGTAGTTTTCCTATAAGTCTAAAATTATAAAATGCATTTATAATATATATTATATCATTAAAAGACTTGATTGGTTTTAAACCATCAAAATAATAATAAATATAATAAATATTTGGAATATGTTCTATTATGATATGAATTAAATGAATGAAAAATCCAATAATAACTTGTATTAAATTTTTATAATGTAAAGCATTAAATCGTTCAATAAAGGATTGTTTATTATCTAATTGACTTAATGAAGCAAAACAAATTAATTTAATAATCCATTGATATATATTTAATATACTTGAAAAAATAAATATTATGATAAAATATATAATAAAAATTAAAATCATTATAATATTTTTCTGAATTGAAAAAAAATAAAAATCTTTATTCATATTTTCAATATTAATACAATCAAAATAGAAAATAAAATAATATTTATTATTATCTAACCATTTATAAAAATAATGAATTAATAATCCAATATAAAATAATATATATGTTAAAATTTTCCAAGGAATAAAAAGTAAATTTGGAATTAACATAATTGAAACAATTGCTTCTTCTTCAACAATTCTTCCAAAACCAATTATTTTATCTCTTAATTTAGATTTATCTTGAATATTACGATTTTCATCTATTAATTCTTGTGCCTTTTGACAACATTTTTTATAATTTGAAAACATATTTGGATTAAATAATTCAAATAAATCCTTTTTTAAATTTGCTTTTAATTGTTTTCTATAATAATTTAAATAAATATTTTCCCAAGTTACATTTGTATCAATTCTTTTATTTAATTGTTTATTAACTAAGCTTAATGAAACAACTGAATAAGATTCTAAAAAAGAAGAAATTTCTGATATAATATATGATGACATTTGAGATAAATTTGTTTTTGAATTAATTATATTATTATTTGAATTATTGAATTTAAAACATTGAAATAAATTTTTTATTTTTATTTTCAATTTTTTAAAGTATTGTTTGATAAAAGGTAAAGTTCTTTCAATAACATTTACTGCTCTTACTAATAATAAAATATCCAAAATAAAAAGGAAAAATATTAAAATATTTCTATTATGTTTATAAAATAAAAATTTTAATTCAGTTCTAAAATTATCTGTCTTATAATTTTTTTGATAATTAAGAATATCTTCTTCTCTTTTATATATATTTTTTTTTAAACTTCTAATTAATAAAAGAATACAAGGAATAGCATCAATTAATGTAACAATTAAAGAAATAAACATAAATGAAACATATAAATCAAGTAAAAATATTTTAAATATATTTATAAAAGTTGTAAATTTTTGATAAAAACCCTCTTCATTAATAAATTTAATTATTTCTCCATAATTCCAAGGTTCAATAATCAAAAAAATAATTATAAAAGGAATAAATGGTAGTTCTTCAATTGATAATATAAAATGTTGTTCAATCAATTCTTTTAATGATTTTTTTGAAATAAAAACATCTTTCCAAAAATAAATTATTCTAATCAAATTTAAATGAATTAAAATAAATTCAAATATTAATTTATAACCATTTAAAAATGATAATATTTGTAATTGTAAAATTTCACTTTCTTTATCTATTATAATTTTATTCATTTCCAAATTAAAAGAATGAAAATTGTTTAATGATTCTTTTATATTTGAAATTAAACAATAATATGGAAATTTTATACTCCAAGGAGCTATAATGAATAATAATAGTGAAAGAGGTAAATATATAAAACTTGAAAAACAGGTAACGTAAATCAAATTTGAAAATATTTTAATATGATATGAGATAATTTCATTATAATTATTTATATTTTCTTTATTTTTACCATCATTATTAAATTCAATTGTATTAATTATTTCTTCATTATTGTTTTTTAGATGTAAATAATTATTATTTTTTATTGCAGATTTAAAATAAACATAATTTGTTGAAATAATTAATATTGTAATAAAAGGATTTAATATTCCAAAAATTATTGAAAAAATAATACAAAAATTTAAAATATGCTGTTTTAATGAAATATTATATAATTTAAATCTTTTTTCTCTATTAGAAGAATTTTTTATTATTTCAGTATTATCAAATAATAAATATAAATACCTAATATTACACCTTTTTCTAATAACATAATTCCAAAAAGGAATTGTAATTAAATTTAAAGACGAAAAAATTGTGGCAATAAAATCTAAGTTTTTTTGAATAAATGTTGTTAAATGTTTATACATAAAAGTTAATTTAAAATCTTTATTTTTATTCATATCTCTGATACATTTTAAATGAAAAAAAATTAAATAATTCATTGGAATTTCTATTAATAATAAAATTTGAATAAATGCTGTATTAATATTAAGAAAATATCTAATAAAAAATAATTTAATATTTTCATCTTTAAAAAAATCTTTTAATATTTTATATGATTTTTTTATTCTCCAAATAAATAAAATTATTGAAATTAAAGTTAGAATCATTAAAAAAAGATATAAAATAATATTTTTTTTGTTAGTAATTTCAAAAGAAATTATCTCATATAAACTTTTATTTTCTTCTTTTTTTCTAAAGCAAATATTTTTATTAATCTCAATAAAATCCCAAATATAAAATATATTTAAAATATAAACTGGAGTAAGGAAAAAAATATCATAAAAAATATAGAGACTTGAATATAAGACATTTCTTAGGCTTACATTTTTTGTTTTAAATAATCCAATAATTCTAATTATTGAAAAAATATTTATAACATGAAAAATTGTCAACAACATAATTATAATCATTTCAAAAAAATTACTCCAATTTTCCAAAAACAAAATGGTTAATTCTGATATGTTTTCTGGTTGAATTTCAAACATAATAATTTTTAAGAAATGATTATTACCTGTTAATAGGAAAAAAATTATAGATAATAACCAATTTATTAAATAATATGTTAAATATAATACATTCCATAATATTATAAAACAATTTTTAAAATTTATCAATAACAAAAACAATGAACTAAATAAAAGGATAGATATAAATCTTACTGAATTTCCTATAAAAATGAAAAAAGAATATGAATCATATATTCTAATAATTAAAAAAATATATATAAAAAATGAATATATTGTCATTATTAAATTCAAGATTAATTTGAGAACTAATTGAATTATATTATTTGGTGGTGTAAAAAAATTTTTGCTTTCAAGAAAATTATATAACTTTATAATAGGATAATAATACATTTTCAAAATAAATTCTACTAAAATTATAACACACCCAAACAATAGAAGTAAAATATTCATGATAAAAATAAATCAAGACTTATTAAATTTCTTTCTTTAATTTAATATATATACATAAAATATTTTAATTATTTTATAAACTATTTAATTGAATCAAAAATAAATATTGGTTTTTTTATAAAAATAATTGTATAATACTAAAATTTATATAATAAAAAATTAAATAATTTATTTTATTAAATTATTAAATTATCTATTATTTTGAATTAAATGACTTCATTCAAGAAAAAATTTATTCAAGTAATAATTTTTAATAATAATTCATATTATAGATTTTTTCTAATTTTGAAGACATTAAAAGAAATAAAAAAACAATTGATACATCATTTAGTGAAAATAATAAGTTTAATATTATCAAAAATATAAGGGATTCTGCATCATATATATCAGATTATGAAGATGAAAATTCCAAAATTTTTGAAATACATAAATCAAGAAAAATAATAAAAAAGTCAATAAGTGATTTATTTGAAGAAGAACAAAATAATCAAATTTATAATCCATTGATTGATATTAATAATAAAATAATTGAAAATAAAATGAATGAAGTTAAAAATAAACAAAATCTTAATGAAAAGTCAAATCAATCTAATAATACAAAAATGAATAGTATAGAAAATGAAATTAATAAAATAAAAGAAAAAAAAATAATAATTGATAATAATGATTATTTTAAAGTACCTTATTCAAATTATAATAAATATAATAGGGATTATTTACCCAAAAATAAAACAAAAGAAAGATTTAAAAACTTAGATCCTTTTTTAAAAAATTTCAACCCTAAGTTTTTAAAAAAAGAAAATATAGATAAAAAAATTTTTAGAAAATTTCGTAATTTTATAAAAGAAAAATTTCAAAATTCAAATGAAATTATATTTAATTATAATAAAATATTTTGGAAAGACTTTTGTACAAATAATTTATTACCACCAATGAAATATATAAATCAAAATAGAGAATTCATTGAATTTAAAAGTTTTAATACAAAATATTTTTTATGGTTTTTTAATCAATATGGAACAATAGAATTATTTGAAAAATTTAGAGAAGAAGAAGGAGAAAAAATAATTAATAGTTTTATAATTGAATATAATTTAATTGAATCAAATGAACAAAATATAATAGAAAAATTAAAAGAATATTTAATTCAAATACCAAAAATTTATTGTGATTTAAATAAAAAAAGAGAAAATATATCATTAGATTATAGTGATTTGGCAGATACTTATCTTGGAACTAAAGACTTTGAAGAAAATGATCCTGCATCTAATTTATTTAAAATTAATTTTGATATTAAATGTGGGAAAATATTTAAAGATGATTATAGAAATGAATTTAATAATGAATATGATTATAATAATTTTAATTTTAATTATTTTCAAAGGGTTGATAATTTAGTTATGAATATGAGTATTGACTCTTTAGAAGTAGTTGAGTAAATATTATTTAAAAATTGAAATTATTTAATCAAAAATAATATTATTTTAATTATAAAAATTATTAATGATAACATAAAATAAAACTAAAAAAAAAATAAATTCAATTATGAAAACATATTCAATCAAAATATATGATGTTGTATTTTTACATAAATAAAATTTTATCAACTTTTGAAATAAAATATTTATCTTATTTGATATTATACTTAACGAGTAATTGTTTTATTTGTAAAATATCAAGTTTAGTTATAATTAAAGATTCATATTCAGATATTATTCTATTTTCTTTAAAAATTGTTTCAAATTGATAAAAATTAATACTTGAAATAATAGAATTAGAATTAAATGATTTATTAGAATAATAATAATCAAAAATATAATTATCATCTACTAATATTTTATTTAAATTAGCAATTATAATTGAAATATCATCCATTAATTCAATAAGTATTAGTATTTTTTCTAATTTACAACAATCTAATTTTTTATTAAATTTAAAATTTTAATATTATTTTTACAAATTTTTTAACTATATCAATTTCAAATGTATTAGGACATATTTCATAACATTTTTATTCTTCTAAAACATTTATATATGTATAAGTATTTTTTAGATATTTTGTTCTATAATATTTATGTTACATTAAAAAGTTTTATAGAATCAAATATAACTTAAAACTTAAAAATAACTTTTTCAAGAATCAATAATTTTATTTTGTGTGACAACAATTATAATTAAGAGTGATTACTAATAAATACTTTTATTTATTAACTCCTTCATCTAGTTACTATAGTTGTAATAAAATGAAAATATATTTGTTTAGTTGAAGATTCAATTAGGTCTAATAATAAAAAATATCCCAAATCTTGCATCTGTTATGACTTGTGAAGGAAATGGAATTTTTATATATATTATATGATAACAAAATATAATTAATTATATATGATTTAAAAATTTAATTTAACATGGTAAACAAAATTAAAATAAAATAAAAAATATATTTATAATAACAAATTGAAATAATTTGTTAAAATAATTTTAAGAATTTTTTTATATTAAAAATATAATATTTTAAATCATATTTTTAAAATTAATTTTTCATATTATAAATTTTAATTGGGTTATATTTTTCATAAAAAAAAAGTTTTCAAATATTTAATAATAAAATATTTTTGACTGTGTAATAATATAAAAATTATTTAAATAAAAAATGAATGAATATTTTCAAATTATCAACAAAAAAGATATAGAAAATTTAAATATTTCTAGTAAATTATTAACTCAAGCATTTGGTAAAGAAAAAATAAATTATCGATTGTTTAATAAAATAATAAAAAAGAATCAAAAAATTATTAAAGGTTATTTGAATAATCCATTATTTTTTAATTCATCATATGATTTATTTCCCAGAGATAAAAAAAAAATTGATGAAAATAAAATAACTCATAAAAATAATAATAATTTTTTAAATAAAAATCTAGATTTTCAGAATTCAATAAATTTAAAAAACAATTTAAATGATTCAAATAAAAAACAAGATATTACAAATACAAATCAATTAAATAAACATAAAAGTCTTCCATTAATTTTTTCATCAAGAGATTCAATAAAAAAAAGAGAATTTTCAAATATAAATGAATCAGATTCAAAAGATAATAAAAATGAAGAAAAAAATAGAGCATTTAGTATTAATTTATCAGATATTTCTTATAAAATACACAATATCATTCCCTTAACAGAAAGAAATTTAAACAATAATAATTCAAAACTTTTTCAATTAAAAAAAAAAGAAATTCAAAACATTGAAAATAAAGACAAAAATAAAACAAATATTATTATTAATATAAAGACAAATTTCATAGATAAATATAATGAAAATTTAGAAAATAAAAATCATGAAATTTCTAATAGTTATAGAAAAGAACAATATGAAAAATTAATGAAAAAATGTCTAATTGGAATAAAAAAAAGTCAATCTTTAGATAGAATTATTGATAAAAAATTAGGATTTAATAAGAAAAAGAAAAATGATTTAATAAATAAGGAATTTATTGTTTCACTTATTGATAAAAAAAGTAAATTAAAACCTAAATATAGAGCTTTAGAGAAAGAAAATTTTAAAGAAATTAAAAAAAGAATGAATTTAAAAATTTCCTTTGATTTTTTAAAAAAAAATAAAAATTTATATAATTATTTATTAGAAAATAAAAATATAGGAGGTTATTCAATGTATTTAAAAGATTTAACAGATATTAAAAATGAAAAAATAAAATTTAGAAAAATAGAAAATGAAAGAATAAATAAAATAGAAAATTTATTAGATGAAACATATAAATATAAACAATATATAAAAACAAAAATAATTCAAACAAATAAAAAAAATCAAGAAATAAAAAAAAAAGAAACAGAAGGTTCATTTTATTATCCTTTAATAGAAGAATATAAGTTATTTGAATAAAATTTTATTTATAACTCTATTTACCTAAAATTGTTTTTCTCTCAATGAAATCTTGTCTTTGTTGATAAAATTCATTTTCTTTTTTAAATAAATAATCATAAATATTTTTATAATTTTTTAAATTATTTGACATATTTCTTAAATAATTTCTACATATAATAGAATCTTTTTCATATCTCCAATTAATTTTTTTTTGAATTTTTTCTTCTAAATTCTTCCTTTCTTCTTCAGTATGATTATGAATTTGACAAACTTTATTTAATTTAAATAATTGTTCATCATTATAATTAGTAATTTTTGTTATAAAACTAGGACTTAATTTTTTACTTTCCTTTATATATGATAATAAATTTGAATCTTCAATATTTATTTTTTTATTGAAATTTATTCTTTTTTTTGAAGATTGTAATCTTACTTTATTTTCTTTTGAAATTACTTCATTTAAAGATAATTTATTTTTATAAATAGGAAGATTATCTTCTGATAATGAAGATGATAAATCATTAATAATATGAATATTTTCACTTGTTAATTTATCATATTCTTTATTTGAATATTTATCTTGTAATACTGTTGGCATTATAATTTTTTTTGGGTTAAGTTGTATAAATTTTATATTGTTTAAATTTGAATCTTTTTCCTCTGTTAAAAAACTTATTCTGCTTTTATTTATTTTTGAATTAGTTCTTGCACTTAATAAATTTAATCTATTTTTATTTATTTTTGAATTTTTTCTTGAACTTAATAAATTTAATCTACTTTTATTTTGAATTGAGTAATTTCTTGATAATAAATTTATTCTATTTTTATTTAAATTTAAGTTTATTAAATTATTATTTGAATTAATATTATTATTACTATTAGTATTATTATAATAATTATAATTATTTGTATTAATTAATGGTAGTCTCAAATCATCAATTTTACTAATTTCATTTCTTCCATTATTTGTAACAACAATTCTCATTTTTATTAAAAAATAATTATATTATAAATTTTTAAAATTCTCAATACAATCTCTTTTTCCTTTTACTAAAAATATTACATATGAATTATTTAAATAATTAAATAAATGAGGCTTATGAAAAAAAATGTATTTAGTCAAAATGATATAATTTCATCTGAACCATCAACCAAATCAACATCAAATATATTAAAATTAAAAAAAAAATCATATAATTTTTTATCAGATTTATCTTCAGAAAGTTTTATGGAAAATCCAATTTCAAAAAATATATATTCAAATTTACTATCATTGAAACATAATTCACCTTCAAAATTAAATATAAATACTTCAGATAATTCAATCCAAATTCAACATTCTAAATTAATGAAAAAATTAGAAACTTGGGATAAAGAACATTTATCAATGGAAAAAGAAAATCCTGATTCTTTATATAAAAGATTATCATCTTTATATAAAAAAATAAATTTAGAAAAAGAACAAAAAAAATTAGATCAATTAAATTTTCTTCTTAAATCAAAATCAAATTTAAATCAAATTATGAATAAAGGAAATAGATCAAATAAAATTTTAGATGATTTTTTTAATAAGAGAAATAAAGATCAAGGAACAATTTTAAGAAATAATATAATTAAAACAAAAACTAGATTTAATTTTACTTTATTCTTACCTAAAAATACAAAAGAAATTGAACAAAATATTGGAGTTAATAGTGAAACAATTAAAGCAATGAACACTGGAGAAATTAATAGTGAATATTATTCTAAAGTTATTAAAGATAAAATTAAATATGAAAATCAATTACATCAAGAATTAATTAATGTTAATAATGATATTTATGAAAAAAAAATAGAAAAAAAAGAAAAAAATACTAAATTAAGTGAAATATATAATCAACAAAGTAAATTAACAAAAAAATTTAATATATTATTTAATAAAAGAAAATCTGCTTTAGAAAAATTTCAAGAAAATTTAGAAATAAAACAAAATAAATTTAAAAAAGATAAAAAATTTCGTAATTTTCCTTTAAATAATTTTTTAAAAAGTATAAAAGTAAAAGAAAAAAATGATAAATTACAAAATAATATTCTTCAAACAAGAAATAAATATATAGAAAATATGAATAAAATAAAAGAAAAAAAAGAAGAATGTATAAATGACCTTAAAAGAATAGAAGAGGAAATGTTATATTACAAACAAGTAAATAATGAATTAATAAAAGAACATAGAAATTACTATATGGATATTTTAAAAAATGGATATGACTCAAGAAATGAAGGAATGATTTGGTGTGTTAGAAATTTATTAGAATTACAAACTAATTTAGATTATCATCATTTTCCAAAATTTTTAAGTCATGAAGAAATTGATTATTTAATTGAAATTGCCACTATTTCTTTAGAAGAAATGCAATTAAAAATTATTTTGAAAGTTTTAAAAAAAAAACAAAAAGAATTAAAAGATAAAGAAAATATAAGAAGAATGTCACAAGTTGATTATTTAATATCAAAAAAAAAAAATTGTAATAATAAAGATAAGGGAAATATTTTTAAACATAAAAGAAATTTAACTGATTATGATTTAGAAAAATTAAGAATTAATAAAAAATTTATTAAATTATATTCTAGAAATGATGAAACTATGAGAATGTTTTCTTATAAAAGTAGTGATGAAAATAAAGATGAAGAATTAATTGAAAAATTAAAAAAAAATTTATTTAATAAAGGTAATTTAAATAATGAAGAAGATGAAGAAGGTGAATTATTAAAACTTTTTCAAGGTGATGAGAAACAACAAAATGTTTTAAGTTTAATTATATTTATTAGAAAAAGAATGGCAGATTTAAGTTACTTAAGACAAACAATTATTCAAGAACAAATTAAAATTTATAAAGATAGAACTGATATTGATGAATCTAATTTAAATGTTAATCAATTAATGGAAAGGGAACTTATTAAAAAATGTTTATTTGGTTCAAACTATAATATTTAAATTTTTTTTGTAAATGTTTATCATATTTTCTATTTATTATAAAGATAAAATAAAATTTGATAATAAGATATTAAATTTATATTATTATGTATTATATAATTTTTTTTAAATAATATTAATTTATAAAATTACATCATTAAATATTAATTTAAAATAATTTAAAAGTAAATAAAATTTTTTTTTATTATTAAATATAAGATGAAAAAATATAAAAATAAAAATTTGATTTATATTACATAATATATAAATGTCTTCTAATCAAGATTCAATAATCAATACTCTTCAAAAGACAATAGAATCATATCAAAAAACTAAAAAAGAACAAGAAGAAAAAATTGAAGAATTAGAAGAAACAATAACAGAATTGGAAGGAAAATTATCAAATGTTGACCAATTATTAATAGAAAATAATAATTTGACTTTAGAAATAAATAAATTAAATGAAATTATTCAAACTAAAAATAAATTAATATCTGAATTTGAAAAATTAGCTCAAGCGTCAACACAAAAATTTGAAACATATATTAATACAAATATTCAAAGTCAAAATGAATTGGAAAAAAGAAATAAAAAATATTCTGAATTAAAATCAAAATATGTCCCTTTAACTCAACAATTTTCAGAATTAGAAATACAATATAATAAATTAATTGATGATTCTAAAGAAGAAAAAATAATAAATGAAAAAGAAATTTTATCATTAAATGAAAAATTAAATGATTTATCATTAAAATATAATAATTTAAAAGATGATAATCAAAAATTAATCTCAGAAAATATTCAAAATTCAAATAAAATAAAAGAAATGAATGAAAGAATAAAAAATTTATCTAGATTTCAAATTGAATTTGAAAATGTTAAAAATGAATTTATTGATTTAGAAAAAGAAATGAATGAAAAAACAACAACAATAACAGAATTAGAAAAAGATAATCATGAATTAATAATTAGATTATCAGAATCAGAAAATAAAGTTCAAAATTTAGAAAATTATGGAAAAGATTTAGAAGGAAAAATAGGAAATTTAAATCAATTATGTGGTAAATTTGAAAATGCATATAATGGTGCAGTAATAGATTTACAAAAGAAAAAAGATGAACATTTTCAAAGTAAAAAAGAAATTGATTTAAAAGATGAAGAAATAAAAGAATTAAAAGAACAATTTAATAAACAATTAACAATATTAAAAAATGAAAATTTAGCTTTAAAAAAAAGAGAAAGTATTTATAAAGAAACTTTATCTAAATTAAAAGGAGCAACTAATAATAATAGTACTGATAATTTTCAAAATAATATGGTTAGTCCTTTAAGAAATAATATGAATCAAGGTAATCCTAATAATAGTTATTATACATATAATCCTCTTAGAAATGGGAATGAATTAAATATGAGTCCTTCTCCTTATTATGATAAGGATGATTCATTTAAGTATAGTTATTATTTAATTGATAATTTAAAGAATGCCATTAATAATGTTGATTTTCAAAAAAATTTAACTAATATTTAAATAAATTGTAATTGGCTTTAACTTTTTAATTTTTATTTTCATTATTTTTTTATTTAAGGAAATTTGAAATTGTTAATTTTGATTATTTTATTTATTGAAAAGTAAATTTTTTAAATTTAAATGATTTTAATTTAAATTGAATTAATTGTTTAATTTAATTTTTTATTGATAATTTTTTTCTTTCAAATTAATATAGAAAAATATATTTTCATTATTTTATTAACTGTGCAAGGTTTATTTTAATATTTATTTAATATTTATTTATTTATATTTTATTGTTTATTTAACAAATCATATAATAAAATTAATTTATTATAATCGATACTTTTTTTACTTCATTATTATATATCATTTTAATTACTTTAGAGTAATTATTTCCAATTATTCTTATATAATATTAATAAAATTCATTGTATATATTACATTTTTTTATTTATATTTAATTATATATATATTCATAAAAATTGTTTTTATATTTATATTAAGCTTACTAAGATTTTTCCCTTTATTTCTAATTTTTTAAATAGGAAATTGGGACATCATTATTTTCTAAATACTTAAAAAACATTTCATTATTTTCTTTATCATCATCATATCCTGTGCAATAATAAAGGAACATATTAGAAACTAAATATAAAAAAAATATTTACTTCTTAATTTAGATTTGTCACCCATATAATTATAATTATAATGATTTTTCATTTTTTCTATTGCTTGTTTAATTTTTTTATATAAATTTATTTCATCCAAATTATCTTCTAATATTTCCAAATTATTATAAAAAGAATATTGATTTTTATTATAATAATTAGTATTATTTATATTATTTAAATTTTTGATATTTTTAATATTTTTAGGATAAAAATTTAAAGAATTAATATTATTCATCAAACTAAAACTTTCATTATTCAAATTACTTAAGTTTTGATTTAAATTATTAGTATAAGAATTTATATTAAAATTCCCTAAATCATTATTAACATTACTATTATTTATAGAATTTAATAATTCAAAATCATCTTTTTTTTTTTGTTCTTTAACTTTAATATGATTTCCATGAAAAATTATACCATTCATTTCATTTAAACATTTTAAATATTCATTCTCATTTGTAAAAAGAACAAATCCATATCCTTTAGAAATTCCATTATCAGTTATTATATTTGCATGATGTACACTATCATATTTTTTTTTGAAAAAATTAAATAATTCTAAATCATTTATTTCATTTTTAAGATTTCCAACATATACACTTTTATTAAATGAACTATTATAATTTGCCCAATTTAATTTAAAAAAAATATTTGTATTTGGAATTAGTTTTCCATTTAGATTTAATAAAGCATCATTTGCACTTTGTGAATTTGGGAAAATAATAAAACAATAATTTTTATTTAAATTCGTTTTTTTATCTTTAATAAATTTTACACCTATTGGTTTTTTTTCATATTTATAAAAAGAATCTAAAATAAATGTTTCTGTCATCCATGGAAAAATGTCACCCATCCATATTGAATTATTTGTATTCATAGATTTTTTTATTTTTTTTTACTTAAAAATTAGATTGTTTTAGTTAATTTTATTTTTTTTATTTTATAAATAATTTGAAATCTTCGTTTTTTTCAGTTTAAAATTTTTTTATTTTGTTATTATCAATTTATTTTATTTACCTAATTATTAAACTATAATATTAATTTATAATAATAAAAAATAAAAATTATTTTTGAATATTATGTAATTTATTTCAAAGATAAATATTAAAATTATTAAAATTTAACTATAATATTATTCCCTATATAAATAATAATAAAATATTAAAATATATTTTGATTTAAATCTTATTCTGAAATATCAAATAATTTTAAAAAATCTCCCACAGAAATTTTTCCTTGATTATTAATTTTAATTTCTTTCATTATTTGATCAATATCATTTTCATTAACAATTTTTTTTCCACTTCTCAAAAGTGCATTTTTAATATCACTTTTATCAATATATCCTGAATCATCAACATCAAAATATTTAAAAGCTTGAATTAATTTTTCTTTCTTTAAATATAATTTTTGATCCATTGAAGCAACAATAAAATCAATATAATCAATTCCTTCTTTTTGTTCAGATGCAGCTTCATAAATTTTTTTAATATCACCATCAGAAATTTCAATATTTAACATTTGAAAAGCTTTTTCTAATTCTTTAACATTAATAATTCCTGTATGATCTCTATCAATTGCCATAAATGCTTTTTTTAATTTTAATAATTCTTTCTCACTAACCCAATTAATTAAATATCTCAAAACAAATTTTTTAAAATTAATAGGTGAAGTATAATTTTTTAAATTATTCAAAATATTATTATCTAAAAATTCCTCACTATGAATTTGTTCAATTTTACTTTTAAACCAAGGATGATTTAATCCTTCTTTAGCTTCAATTCTCTTATTAGGATTTTTAATTAAGCATTTTTTCATAAAGTCAATAGCATCATCAGAAATTTTATCAAATTTTTCTTTTGGGAAACTTACAGGTTCATTTAAAATTTTTTTAAAAATTTCATTATTTGAAGTACCATTAAAAACAGGACTTCCACAAAGCATCATATAAGTAATAGCACCAATTGACCAAACATCACATTTATAATCATATTCTCCTTTTAAAACTTCTGGTGCTATATAATATGGTGTTCCTAATATTGTATGCATTTTTTCTTTTCTATTAAATTTTTTAGATAAACCAAAATCTATTAATTTAATTTCATTATTTGATTCATTTGATTTAAATAATATATTTTCTGGTTTTATATCACGATGTGTTATTTGCTTTGAATGACAATATGTTATTGCTCCTAATATTTTTAATATTATTTCTGCTACTTTTTGTTCTGAAATTTTCCCATCATGAATTATTTTTGAAAAAAGATCTTTTCCAGTACATAATTCCATTACAATATGGAAATAATATTTATCTTGATATGTTTCATAAAATTTAATTATTATTGGATGATGTAAATTTGATATTATTTCAACTTCTTTTATCATATCATTTAAATCTTGAGTACTTAAATTTTTTTTTGATATTGATTTTACGGCAAAATTTTTTTTTGATGGATCATCCCTTCTATAAGCTACTCTTACACTTCCAAAATTTCCCCCTCCTAAAACATCTTTAAATTTATATTTTTTTCTTATGTCACTATTTAAACTTCCTGTTGTTATTTCTATTTTTAATGATGGGGCTGAATTTTTTCTTAATGGTTCTGCTATTATTTTTGTTCCTTTTATTTCCCCATTTATCATAAATGTTGGAGCATTTGGTAAATTTTTTTCTATGTTTTCTTTTTTGGATTTTTTTTCTGTATTTTCTGTTTTTTCGACATCGTTTCCCATTTTATAAATTTTTTATTATTGTTTGTCTTTTTCTGTTAATATTAAAATTAAATTTTATAAAATTATAATAAAATTTTAATTATACATAAATTATTATGTTTATTTAAAACTATAAAATTTTAGAATAAACTAATAAACTAAATAATTATAAATTTTTATTATTAAAATTATCCATATTTACATTAGAAAGTAATATTAAAAAACAGTACAATCACATGAAATTTTTTGTTTTATATTAAGTGTTATTTTGCTTTTTTATAATTTTATTATTGTTGCTAATATTATTATTATTATTAATATTTTCATTTGATTGTACCTTTCCCCATTTAGGATCTCTTTCTGTAACATCTATATTTAATTCTTTCCATGATTCTACTTCTATTATTGTTAAAAAATTATCTTTAAATGATATATGTTTTTTATTTCGATTTATTGTATCAAAGTCTTTTTCTTTTGTACTACTAGTAGTCCTTGAAAGCGAAGATAATTG
>Ga0256407_10003609_pt1 | contig 27238 bp, 28 predicted proteins | sample RumenRJG_04DNA_FD_193489 | JGI IMG/M metagenome (GOLD analysis project Ga0256407, IMG submission 193489) | Bovine rumen microbial communities from Lethbridge, Alberta, Canada - RJG_04 | ecosystem: Host-associated > Mammals > Digestive system > Stomach > Rumen | place: Canada: Alberta... | reverse complement strand
CGCAGTGAGGAGTGCCCCTCCTTTTTTACGGCTTTGCACGACGAGCGTTGATTGGCTGAGTCCGCTGATGATGCGGTTCCGGGCGATGAAGTTCCCTTTGTAGGCTGGTGTGTCGCCTTCGTATTCGCTTATTAGGGCGCCTCCGGCTTCGAGAATACGTCTCGCGAGAATGCTGCGTTCCCCCTCGATTTTGGCGTCTAGCCCTTGCGCTAGAACGGCTATCGTTGGAATGCCTGCATCGAGCGCTGTACGGTGGCAAAAGCTGTCTATGCCCTGCGCTAGCCCTGAAACGACGGCGGCGTTTGTTCCTTTGAGCGATAAAACCAGACGGCGGCAAAGTTCTTCAGCGTTTGCGGACGGACGGCGTGTGCCGACCATGGCGATGCCGATTTTATCAGCGGTGGGGAGGGTTCCCTTGTAGAAGAGCTGTTTGGGGCAGTACTTGGAAGTTCGTAATGTGTGAGGGTAGTTCTCTAGTGTCAGCTCGTTGTATGTTTTCGTTTCCATAAAAGCTTGTGTTGATATAAGAAACGATAAAATTAAGAATCTAATAACGGTATTACTAATTTACAGAATTTGTCAAGAAAAAACAAGGGGCGCATTTACTTTCTATCTTTGTGTACATGAAATATTCGTTTAATGATCTCGTCGATATTATGGCTCGCCTTCGTTCGGAGAATGGCTGCCCGTGGGACCGCCAGCAGACCACTCATTCACTGCTGCCGTATCTGGTTGAAGAAAGTTGTGAATTTATCGATGCCGCACAGGATGGCGACAAGGAACACATGTGCGAGGAACTCGGCGATGTGCTGTTCCAAGTGATATTCCATTCTCAGGTGTGCAAGGAACAGGGTGACTTTACGATTGACGATGTCATTCAGGGCTTGTGCGAAAAGATGGTGCGCAGGCATCCGCATGTGTTTGGGGATGCTAAAGTGGATACGGCAAGTGACGTGAGCCGCCGCTGGGAACGCATCAAGGCGCAGGAAAAGAATAATTTAAAACATGCTGGCGAGTCTATTATGGACAAAGTCAGTAAGAGCATGCCCACGCTTGCGCGCTCGCAAGACATAATCCGGCGCGTGGCAAAAGTCGGTTTTGACTGGGGCGAGACTGCTCCTGTGTTCGACAAGGCTCAAGAGGAATTTGCGGAATTCCGTGCCGAGATGGAAAAGGTTTCTTCTGAAAATGATAATGTAGATCGCCTGGAAGACGAATTTGGCGATATCATGTTTAGCCTTGTGAATGTGGCGCGCCATTGCGGTTTTAACGCGAATATAGCCTTGCAACGTGCAAACAACAAATTTGAAAAGCGCTTCCGCGAAGTGGAGCGCCGTGTTAAAGAACAGGGTAAAGAAATTAAGGATGTAGGGCTAGAGGGCTTGCAAAAGCTCTGGAAAGAAGCCAAGCTCAGTCGCTAGTTTGTCTATTGCCTTACAATTTTAATTGAATCTAGCAAATCGATGCGAAGAAGCCCGTCTACAGCAGAGATGTAGAACTTGTCGTAATTACAACCGTTGTTTTCGGCTTCAGTAGCGTCGAATTCCAATACATCACGGTAAGTTTTCTTGCCGATTTCCAGCGAATCGAGCATACGGACTGTGTAGCCGTCCGCATTTGTCATCTTGTTGCCTTTGAGATTCTTGAAAACGATTTCAGGACCGTATTGCCAGCTTTCATCGCGGAACTGCTCGATGCAGTATATGGTCATGTTCCCGCCGTTGCTGTTGCATTCGATTCTTGCGCCGACATGGATTTCGTTGAGGGACCCTTTTGCTTTGAAATCGAAATTCTCGTTTTTGTGACTGTATAGACGTTGTTTGTAATTATCCTCGATTCCGATATTGTCTATGACATCAATCGAGTCGTTCCATTCCTGTTCTTTCTGAACAAGCTTTCCGAAATCTCCGCCGACATAATCATCGTCCAGGCTTAACCCGCATGAAGTTAATAGGAATGAGCCTGCAATAAGAGCTAGTACATTCTGCTGAATCTTATTCATTGTCGCCTCCTTCCTTGATGGTGAAATATTCGTCATCCGAGATTTCAAGTTTCAGGATCCCTTTCTTTTTTGAAAAATAGAGACGTGATTTGTCGTCATTTTTAACGACGAGAACGCTATCGTAAGTTACGCCGTTGAATGTAATTGTGTCTAGCGTTGCAATATCATCTTCGTCCAGTATATGTCTTTCCTCTAGTTCTACGTAAAAAGAGGTTTCGCTGTTACGGACCATCATTGGAGTCGTGTATTCGCTTCCGTAAAAATTGATTTCGACGTTTATGATAGGGTAGGTTGAAGAAAGGATAACCGAGCGATTTTCTTCAACACCGTCTACACAAAAATCCCTCAGTTTTTTTGTGTAGATCGAATCTTGCGCAACGGTTAAATCGAATTCGAAACCGTTGGAATGAACGTAATGGGTGGTCTTGCCTTTTTTGAAATTCCCGACGGTTTTCTGGATTTCTGCGAGCTTGTTATCTGGATGAGCGACATCGTTACAGGAATCTGTACTGCCGCAGCCATATAGCGCGGTAAGTGCAAGGGCGAATAGTGCGAATAAAGATGTTGTTTTTTTCATAAATGAATTCCTTGCTTTCTTGATGTTTCCGTTATATTGTATGAAGAACTCAATTCTAAGATACAAAAAATAAATTCCATAATCCAATCTGGAATGTTCTTTTTGGGAATTTTATTTTCTTAGAAATTTTATCCGCACTCTCAATTCGTGTACTATATTATTCTTGTGGCACAAGTAAATTCTGGTTCTGAGACGGGATGCCGGATCGAATCGCGGAGTAGAACTTACTAGTGTTACGTTTATAAGAGAGTCCCGTGAGAGCATTGCGGGACTCTTCTTTTATGCGAATTACTGTGTGTGTGAACCCCAAACAAAAAGACCTGCAACTTCCGTTGCAGGCCTTTTAAACTTTCGAGAAGTTCTAGGGGTTGGTCGTGAGCAAAAAGAAGCCCTCGGTATTGCGAAAATATCGCATAAACCAGCGCCTCAACAATAGAAACAAGCAAGCTTGAGCGCTGCTCTCGGCTTGGCGTCAAATTCGTGAGCGATAAAAAAGCCCCCGGTATTAACCGGGAGCTTTTTAGCGAGAGCGAGGGGCCGAAGGAGTTTTTTAATCTGCTTTTAGCCCCGAGCGGTCGTATTAAGCTCTAGCCTTGACCTTGTCGCCGTACTTCTTGATGAGTTCTTCTTGGATGTTCTTCGGAACCGGGAGGTACTTGCAGAATTCCATCGTGAATTCTGCCTTACCCTGGGTCATGGAACGGAGGTCCGTAGCATAACCGAACATTTCGGAAAGCGGAACTTCTGCAGTAATCGTGGTCATGCCGAGTTCTTCGGAAGTACCAACGATGCTACCACGACGCTGGGAAACGTTACCCACGACACCGCCCTGGAATTCGGTCGGGGTCTGGATTTCGACCTTCATGATCGGTTCGAGGATCTGAGCGCCAGCCTTAGCGAAAGCTTCGCGGAAGGCCATACGGGCTGCAACCTGGAACGCCATATCAGAGGAGTCGACCGGGTGGAATGCACCATCCTGGACTTCCATTTCGATACCGACAACCGGGAAGCCGATGAGGGAACCTGCTTCCATGCAGCTCTGGAAACCCTTATCGCAAGACGGGATGTATTCCTTCGGAATACGGCCACCGACGACGGAGTTGACGAAGTTGTAGACCTTTTCCTGGTCGCCTTCGACAGCCATCGGACGCATTTCACCGACGACCTTAGCGTACTGACCAGAACCACCGGTCTGCTTCTTGTGGGTGTAGTCGAACTTGGCCGGGCGGGTGATGGTTTCGCGGTAAGCCACCTGCGGAGCACCAGTCGTCACGTCGCACTTGTATTCACGGCGCATACGTTCGATATAAACGTCAAGGTGGAGTTCGCCCATACCCTTGATGATGGTCTGACCAGATTCCTTGTCAACTTCGACCTGGAACGTCGGGTCTTCCTTCGTGAAGCGGTTGAGGGCCTTGGACATGTTGTCGAGGTCGTCACGGTTCTTGGCTTCAATAACAAGTTCGATAACCGGGTTAGGAACGTGCATAGAAGTCATGTTGTAGTGGTTCTTGCCATCCGTGAATGTCGTACCGGATGCGCAGTCGATACCGAACAGAGCAACGATGTCGCCTGCACCGGCTTCGGTGATATCCACCATTTCGTCAGCGTGCATACGGACAAGACGGCCAACGGAAACCTTCTTGCCGGTTGCCATGTTGGTGATCATGTCGCCCTTCTTGAGGGTACCCTGGTAAACGCGGACGTAGGTGAGCTGGCCATAGCGGTCGTTCACGAGCTTGAATGCGTAGCAGACGAGCGGTGCGTTGTCTTCGGACTTGAGGATAACTTCAGCTTCATTGTTGTCGAGGTCGAGAGCCTTGTTTTCAACGTCGGTCGGGCACGGGAGGAAGTCGATAACACCGTCGAGGAGCTTCTGGACACCAATGTTCTTGTGAGCAGAACCCATGAACACCGGAGTGATGTCGAGACGGATGGTAGCTTCGCGGATGACCTTCTTGAGGAGGTTCTTGTCGATCTGATCGACACCGTATTCGCCTTCCATAGCCTTTTCCATGACTTCGTCGCTGTAGTCAGCGCAGCAGTCAACGAGCTTTTCACGGTATTCGTTAGCCTGGTCGACGAGTTCTTCCGGAATTTCCTTTTCGATCATGTCGTCGCCATTGTCGCCTTCGAAGTAGTATGCCTTCATTTCGAGAAGGTCGACCACGCCCTTAAGATTGGATTCCAAACCTATAGGAATCTGCATGACGCACGGCTTGTGGTTGAGCTTTTCCTTGAGCATGACTGCAACGCGGAGCGGATTTGCACCAGAGCGGTCGCACTTGTTCACGAACACGACGCGCGGCACATGGTAACGGCGCATTTGGCGGTCAACGGTAATAGACTGGGACTGGACGCCTTCAACGCCAGTGAGGACGAGGATAGCACCGTCCAACACGCGGAGAGAACGTTCCACTTCGATCGTGAAGTCCACGTGCCCCGGGGTATCGATGATGTTGATGGAGTCCTTTTCACCGGTTTTGGTGTGAGTCCAGTTTGCAAACGTAGCAGCAGACTGAATCGTGATGCCGCGTTCGCGTTCAAGTTCCATGGAGTCCATCGTGGCACCGACGCCGTCTTTACCACGAACTTCGTGGATAGCGTGGATACGCTTTGTGAAGTAGAGGATACGTTCGGTAAGAGTAGTCTTACCGGAGTCGATGTGAGCAGAAATACCAATATTTCTGTGCAGCTGAATGTCTTTCATATTTTTATTCCACTAATGGAGTTGATGTTATTGAATGTTGCGCCCAAAAATAGAAAATTTTGGGGGGAACTCAAGGGCGGTTTTTCATTTGATAGTATAAAATGGGGGTAAAATGGCTAAAATTGGCCTAAAATGCAAAAAAGCAACCATAAAAATGGCTGCTTCGTTTTGCTTAAATGAGAAAATTTTTGTTTATACGTTTTCGTCGGGAGTTGCTTCGGCGTCTTTTTCTCCAGTCGCGCTTTGTTCTATAGATGGTTCGTTTGAATCTGGATTTTTGTCTATAGAATTTTCGACAAGCTCCGGCTTTTCGATACCTTCGAGAGCCTTGAAGTAAGCCATGGCGGTCTTTCCGACTTCGGTGGTATCAAAGTATGTGTAGGCTCCGTTACCGATGGCTCCGATTGCCGGGATGGCTCGGAGGGCGATGCGCCCGAGGAAGTTCGCGGATATTTTGACGCCTATTTTCTGGAGCAGTTTCTGGAGGGCTGTTAATGACAGCTTCTGGACGACAATGCGGCTGCCGGTACGGACTGCGACATCTCGTAGGAGCGATGCTGCACTGTGGCGGAACAAACACCAAACCATCGCTTCACGGCTGAGCATGGCAAACTTGCCGTACGTGCAGGCGATGTCGGAGACGAGCTGCGCCTGGATACGCCAAACAGCGGCTATATCAGGAATGGAGGTTAAGACACCGGTGAAACCTGCCGGGATAGAGAGCGAGGTACTTACTGTGGCTGCTTTGAGGGCGGCTTGCTTGATCAGTACGTCGGCGCGTTTGTCGGGGTCGTTGTTCGGGCAAAGGAGCGAGTCCGGGATATCCGTAATCAGGTTGAATATAATCGAGTTGAACATTTCCTGGATGGATTCGTTCTTTTTGTCTTTGAATTCTTTGAAATTTAGCATGGGCTAGCTCCTTTCTCCTATTTCAAGAACATTTTAACAATTTCTGCGATGTTTTGGGGAATTTTATATTCAGAATTGTATTTTTCAAGTACTATTTTGAGGATTTCATTCACCCAGATCCTATCTGATGCTGCGTTTTGAACGCTAATTTCGGTTTCTCCGTTTCTTTCAGTAAGTTTGTAGTTTATGTGGAACGAAATCGGGGTGGTCTCGCCATGGGGGATGACTGTAAGGTCAATAGTCTGTTTTTCGGCATTGACGCTGAAGGAGACGTTGTTTAAATTCTTTTGAGACTGGGTTTCCATGAATACTCCTTCTGGGGTGATTAAAACATCATTTTGGCAAAAAGACCGGTTCCCTTGGGGAGCGCTTGTTTGAATGGGGCGCCCTTGAGCCACAAGGCTGCGATTTCATTAATCAAAACTCTTTCACTTTCTATTTTGTTTATAACAATCAGAGTGTTTTGATCCGTGTCTTCGAAACAGTAGTACGCACAAATTTTGGTTGGAGTCGTTTCGCCTTTCAAAAGCATTGTGATGTTAATCCGGTTTTCTTCTGACTCGATATCGATGTTTAAAATTTCGCCAAATCTTTTTATGATGTCGAGCCGCTGGACGAACATTTCGATGGCTTTATCACGTGCACTACTAAGTAAAGACATTATGAAGTCGTTGGTTTTATGGTTTGGGATTGTGATGGTAATATATATTTTTTTGAAAAAAACGCAAAAAATAACACCTCGTGCATTTTACGGCGCGAGGCGTTTTGAATTGCATTAAATGTAGCGGGTTAGCGCGGAAGTGTGAGGATGTCGATGCCATCCTTGGTCTTCACGACGGTGTGTTCCCACTGGGCGCTGAGAGAGCCGTCGCGGGTCACAGCAGTCCAACCGTCAGAGAGCGTCTTTGTTCCCGGGCGTCCGACGTTGAGCATCGGTTCGACCGTAAAGACGTTACCGACTTCGATGAACGGGCAACGTTCGTAGTTGCGGAAGTGGTAGACGGTCGGTTCTTCGTGGAAGCCGCGACCGATGCCGTGACCGCAGTAGTCTTCGACAACGCTAAAGCCGTGTTCGTCGGCGATGTCCTGGATGGCGCAGCCGATGTCGTTCCAGTGGGCGCCTCTTTCACCTGCAGCGCGGATGCCTTCTTCCATGCAGAACTTGGCGGTGTCGACGAGTTCGCGGGCAATGTCAGAGACCTTGCCGACGCAGAACATGGCGGAGGTATCGCCGTGGTAGCCGGAGAGGATTGTGGTGATGTCGATGTTCACGATGTCGCCATCCTTGAGGATGGTGTTCGCGTTCGGGATGCCGTGGCAGACAACTTCGTTGATGCTGATGCAGGCGTAGCGCGGGTAACCGTGGTAGCCCATGCAGGCGGAGATGCCCTTGTGCTGGCGAGTGTAGTCGCCGATGAATTCATCGATTTCGAGCGTGGAGACGCCGGGCTTGCACATTTCGCCCGCACGGATCAGCGTTTCGGCAGCGAGAGCGCCGGCATCGCGGATCAGTTCGATTTCTTTTGCGGATTTTACTTTGATCTTAGCCATTTTTAGGTCTTCTTGTTTTTATTTAAGTTCTTTTATGCGCCTACTTCTTCCATGCGAATCTGTCGAGCAGGTAGGCAAGTAGCATCTGGTCGTCGGTTGTGCCGTTCGCGAGATCCTTCACGAGCGGGAGCATGCGGCTGATGCGTTCGGTTGCTTTTTGACCGCCGAAGTGCTTGCGGACTTCTTCGAGGCGGACGCGTGTACGTTCACTCACCTTCTTCGCGATTTCTTCGTTCGTGAGCGGATCCATCTTGATGAAGTTGATGCCGAAGTCGACTGCCGTCTGGCGGAGGTCGATTTCTTCGACTGGTGTGATGAGCGAAATGCAGAGACCGCTGCGGCCTGCTCGGGCGGTACGTCCGCTGCGGTGCACATAGACTTCGTGGTCGGCGGGGTGGTCATAGACAATCACGTGCGTCACGTGGTCCACGTCGATACCGCGGGCGGCCACGTCTGTGCAGATGAGAATCTTGAGCTTCTTGTCGCGGAAGGCGTTGAGCGTCTTTTCGCGGAGACTCTGGGCGACATCGCCACTGAGTGCACCGACTTCAAAGCCGTAACCGGAGAGCACCTGTTCGAGGTAGCTCACGTCGCGCTTATAGTTGCAGAAAATCATGCAGCTTTCGGGATGGTAGTATTCCAGAACCTTGATGGTCATGGAATCCTTTTCCATCACGTCGCAAGTGTAGTAGCGGTGTTCGAGGTTGTTCGCGATGACCTTGTCGTAGCTGAGCGAAAGGAAATCGGCACCCGGGCGCTGGAATTCGCGGGCAAGGCTCTTGACCGTCTGCGGAATTGTTGCACTGTACATTGTGCAAGAGATGGCCTTCGGCAAGTACTTGCGGATTTTCTGCATGTCGGGGTAGAAACCCATCGAGAGCATTTCGTCGGCTTCGTCGAGGACGAGGTCGCGGATAGAAAGTAAGTCTACATTACCGCGCTGGATGTGGTCCATGAGACGGCCCGGGGTAGCGACAATGACATGTACGCCGGAACGGAGTGCCTTGATTTGCGGTTCGTAGCTTACGCCACCAAAAATAGCGACAGACTTGATACCCGTACCCTTCGAGAGCTTTTCAAATTCTTCTTGCACCTGGATGCAAAGTTCACGAGTCGGCACGAGGATAAGTGCCTGCGGATACGGATGGTCACGGACAATGACCTGCAAAAGCGGGAGGGCGTATGCGCCCGTCTTGCCCGAACCCGTCTTCGATTGCACGAGCATATCGCGGGCGGCGAGCATGTAAGGGATGGACTTGCGCTGGACTGGCATCAGTTCGGTCCAGCCGTGTTCCCGGAGAATAGCCTTCTGTTCTTCGGGGAGCATATCAAACGTATAATCGGGGAGCTTGTTCTTGGGCTCGATAATTTTGACAGGCGTTAAAAACGGATTTACTCTTTCTTTCGTTTCTTCTTTAATTTCGTCACTCATAGTGACGGCAAATTTAGCAAATTATAAAGTCCACTGGTATTCAAACCCAAGGCTTACAAAGCAATCGATGGTCGATTTTCCGATGGTTGTGGGGGCGGCGCCTGCATCGGGCGAGGGTGCTTCGTAAATATCCCTACCGCGGCTCGAAATGCCTGCACGGAGGTCTACGCCGTAATGCTTTTTAAAGACGAACTGTCCTCCAAATCCTAGCAATGCGCCTTTGTAGACATCTTCGAACTTGATGCGGTACTGGTAAGCTCTGGAGGGCGACTTGACTCCGCTTTTTAAGCCGATGTCTTCGGAATAGAATGTGTATTGGAACCCGAGGAAGAATAGCGGGGTAATGTCAAGCCATGGTGTAATGGGGTAGGTCATGGACAAGAGCGCGTTGAGACCGATATCGTGCTGTCCAAAATTCCAATGGTCGAGTTCGCGATAGACTGTGTCTGATTTGTCTGTTTTCATATCGCGGTTGGAATAGCGGTACATGAGTTCGACACCGATGAATCCATGCCAGGTAAGCCCTGCGTAAAGACTCAGGAATGAGTCATCGTCTTCGATAAAGTTCCAGAGGCTTACGGAATCTTTGGTGATGCGGTAATTACGTACGCGGCTCTTGGTGTGGCTGCTTGTCCAGTTGTCCGGCGTGAGCGGAAAATGTGCTTGGGAGTAACCGATTCCAACACCTGCCCAAATCTTAAGGTTCGGGACTTCTTTGTAAAGGTCATCGGGTTCGGTTTGCTGTTTGAGGCGTTCTTCCTTGGTAAGGCGGCGCTTGGTGCGCTTGTCAAAGAATGTGGAGGCTATTTCGTCACTGAGGGCGACTTTATCGCTGTTTGCTTTTACGATTCCTGCGGCTTTAGGTTCTTGCGTTGTCTCGTCAAAGATGGCAACTTGAATGAATTTTCCCTGAGGTGCAAGGAAGAGGACGATGTTGTCTTCGAGAGCCTGGATCTTAGCAGCCATGCCGGGGTGTCTTGCTCTCAAGTAGCTTGACGGTAAACCTTTTTCAAGGTTGTTCGAAAGCCAGGATCCATAACGTGTGGCGATGGTGTCGCGTTCCCATTCGCCGAGTTCGCGGCATTTGGGTTCTCCGATGCCAGTGTTGTTGCGGCGGAGCGAAAGACAAAATTCATTGGCGTTGATGGGGGATTTTCCATCCAATGTCCAAATGTAAATTGTGGCGTCTTTCCAGAGCGTAAAGCGTGAATCAAAGTAAACATCGGCTGCGCTAGCCCATGCGACAAGGACCATTATAATGGCAAGGAGTTTTTTCATTTGACAACTCCTTCGTATAGGTTCTTGCGGATTTGCTGGACGGCGAGCTGGATGAGGTTTGTCAAATTCGAAAGCTTGTACGTCGTAATGGGTTGCTGTAATTCGTCAACGGCGCTGAAAAGCGGACGCTGCTTTAAGTTGTCCCAGAGTGTGTACGAGAATATCGCGCTGACGTTGTCCGGCTTGCGGATGCTGCCACTTTCGTTGTGGATGAGCGCGTAGTCAAAAAAGTTTTCGCGCTTCAAGTCCGTGCCGATGATGAATTCGTGCAGAATAAGGACTACGGGAGGGACATTCCCTGCGGAGTCCTTGAGCGTAACGCCTTGTTCCGGAATATGCCCCTTGATGAAAATGCGTTCATCAAGCTTTAAGCTTTCTTCGGGAAACTTGGTGTTCGCTGTATCGGGGAGGACGATGAGGTTTCCGTAAGCCTTGCGCATCTCGGTTTCGAAAGTATTGCGGCAGTGGAGCGTTCCTTTAATTTGGATGCTGTCTGTGCCGATTTCGAGGCGCTTGGCAAACCAGTTCGAGCGCGTGATGACAAATGCATTTTCGATACCCGTCACTGCAATACCGCCATAAGGAGCCTTATGGTACGAGGGGTGGCTTGCAGTCCAATGATAAGAATCTGCACACCCGGTGAGCATGCAGATTGCAAATCCAATGGAAAGTATCGACTTTCTGATTGTCATTCGCTTTTATGTTTTGCAGGATATGCCTTAGACGGCTCCCCACTTTTCGCGGTAGGCATAGACGCGGTCAAGGATTCCTTCGGGGGCGTTGATTGCCTTGCGGTTTTCTTCGCTTTCGAGGAATGCGATGATGTCGTTGATGTTCACGATGGAATGGGCTTCGATGCCGTATTCATCTTGAACAGTTTGGAGCGCGGACTTGCCATTTTCGAGCTTTTCCTTGCGGTCCACAGAAATGAGGAGACCTACGACATTGGCGTTTTCGATTTGGGAAAGAGCCTGCATCGTTTCGTTGACGGATGTACCTGCGGTAATCACGTCTTCGATGATGACGACGTTTGTCTTTTCGGTGTACTTGTAACCGACGAGAGAACCGCCTTCACCGTGGTCCTTGACTTCTTTTCTGTTGTACGTAAAAGTAAGGTTCTGGGCGTACACGTCAGAAAGCTTCATGGCTGTTGCTGCGCAAAGGGGAATGCCCTTGTATGCCGGACCGTAGAGGTTCTGAGCCTTGCCGTCAAAGTGAACCATGAATGCTGCAGCGTAGAATTCAGCAAGCTTGGAAAGGGATGCGCCTGTGCGGAACTCTCCAGTGTTGATAAAGTAAGGAGTCTCGCGACCGCTCTTGGTCACGAAGTTGCCGAACTTGAGGGCGCCCGATTCTACGAGAAAGTGTACAAAAGTATCTGTATTGTTCATTGCAAATTCCTAGGCTTTTGCTCCGACGAGGAGCGCTATAACTTCAGAGATGATGTTGTAGTCGGTTATAAACTGGATCGCAAACATGGCGACCAAGCATATGACGCAAAGTACTAAATAGCTGTGGAAGGATTTTTCAAAACCCTTGATTTTCAGCTTAAATATGAGCCAGACGCCAAAGCTCAAGATAGAACTGAATACCCAAGCGGCGGATGTGTTCAGGTCTACGAGGCGGCTAACGGCGAACGTGATGGTAATGCCCGGCAAGAAAAAGAATGCGAAGCTCAGGACAACAAGAAGAGCAAAGCCAACGTAGTAGGCTAGTCCGCGGTCTTTCTTGACAATGACCTGGGAACCGATTGTGGTCTGTTCTTCTTCACCGGTCATCGGGTTGACGTAGGTTTCCGGTTTGAACTGCTTGTAGGGCGAGTTCGATTTGGGTTCCTTGTTCTTCTTAGGCGAAATGACTTCGCCGGTCAGAGGATTGACGAGTTCTTCGTTGGACGAATTTTCCTCGAAGTTTACCTCGGTGCGGGTCTGGTTGACTTCGGCTGTTGCTTCGGTCTTGACTTCGCTGTCTGCGGAAACTGTTGGCTCTTGAGCGGGGGCTTCATTCTTGATTTCTTCGGACATTGGGAACTCCTAGAGAATAAACGTTCTGCCTGCGTGGACGAAAACGCGGTGTTCAAGCCAAAGCTTGAGTGCCTGCGAAAGCGTACGCTTTTCGATGTCCTTGCCGAGTTCGACGAGTTCATCGATGCTTGCTGTCTCGGGAACGCGCTGGATGTCTTGGCAAATGATTGGCCCCTGGTCGAGGTCTTCTGTGGCAAAGTGGGCTGTCGCACCGATAATCTTCACACCCTTGTGCCATGCCTGGTGGTAGGGCTTTGCTCCCTTGAATGCGGGGAGGAACCCGTGGTGGATGTTGATGATGCGGTACTTGAATTCTTCTGTGAACTGTGCGGTCAAGATCTGCATGTAGCGTGCAAGAACGATTGTATCCGTCTTGGTTTCTTCGATGATTTCACGGAAACGGTTTTCGGGAATCGTCTTGTCCGGGTTGGACGGCACATAGTAGAACGGCACGCCGAAGGAGCCACCGACAGGACCCAAGTCCGGGTGGTTACCCACGATGCAGCTGAATTCGCAGGGAAGGTCGCCATCGCGGCGCTTGAGGAGCAAGTCGTAAAGGCAGTGGTCTGTCTTGGAAACAAAAATGGCAACGCGTTCGGTCTTGGAGGTGTCGAACAATTTCCAGTTCAGCTGGAGATGCGGGGCGATGGTTTCGAGGTGTCTTTTGACTTCGGGAATGCCATCCGCTTCAATATCGAATACGGCACGTAAGAAAAACGTTTCGATGTCCTTGGCAGTGTGTTGCTGGAGGTCGATAATGTTGGCTCCGGCTTTGGCAAGAACTTGCGTAGTGCCGGCAATGAGCCCTTTTTGGTCGGGGCAAAGGATCTGGAGAATATAACGAGTCATAGACATACTATAATATTAAAAAATTTAGGTCATGTTACCAAATATTTTATTTCCAAGTAGATAAAAAATAACTAACATTACAGTAAGAAATAGAAAGGATTGAAAAATGGAGAGAATTAAATTGTTCAAACTTAGACTTTGCTCTATACTCGCTTTGTCTGCGGTACAGGTTTTTGCCGCTCCACCTAAAACGTGGGATGCCATTTTTAACGCTGAAGGTCAGGGCGAATATGGCGCCGCCAAGATTGACGGGGATATCCGTTTTGGTGAATACACTCATTACAAGAACATCCAGCCGGTCTCGTTCCGCATTCTTGATGACAAGTTTGATTTTTCCGTTGCTGGTAACATGACGGTTCCGGCAAAGATGGTGGAAGATCCGAACTTCTATGAAAACTGCCGCAACACAATGGAAGCCTGGGTTTCTTACTTTGATAAGCCGCGTCACTTTGGCAATGAAGATCTTATCATTAATATTGCCGGTGTGGACTTTGCATGTGGCAACGACTTGTTCAACGTTCATGACTTGCGTATAAAGTTTACGAATCCGCAGGCCCAGAAGGCTTGGGTAGCAGAACTCGAAGGCCGTCAGAAGTACAAGCGCGAACAGCTTTCCGCTTTCCGCGTGGCTGAACAGGAACATCGTGCTGAAATCCGCGACAAGTCCACTTCTTTCACGGACCCGCGTGACGGACAAGTTTACCGAATCATCAAGGTCGAAGGTCGTGAATGGTTTGCCCAGAACGTGAATTACAATGTTGAAGGGCATTCCTGGTGCTACGAAGACAAGGACTCTTACTGCGCTCGTAGCGGTCGTCTGTATGACCTCGAAGGTGCCCGGAAGGCTTGCCCGGAAGGTTGGCACTTGCCGCGTGACCGCGAATGGTCCGATATGCTCAAGGGCCTCACGGGTTGCTACGATGGTGTGGACAAGTGCGGTAACTTTGCTACAAAGATGAAGGCTACGACTGGCTGGCAGGGCGGTGGCGGTACCGATGAATACGGTTTCACCATTTTCTCTTCGGGCTATCGCAAGCTTCTTGGCAAGTCTACGGTTCGCTATGAAGATATGGGCGAATACGCTGGTTTCTGGTCTGCACAGAACGGCCGTAACGAAACCATTTGGCTCTGGGCTATGGGTCGTATGAGCGACCAGATGGTTCGCCAGCTCGTCCCGGCAACCGCAAAGAACAACGGTTATTCTGTCCGCTGCATCAACGGTAACTAGGGCTTGCGCAGAGCGCAAAAAAAGAGAGCTTAAAAAGCTCTCTTTTTTTATATGCATAAAAAATGCGTCGCGCCGAGGGCGCGGCGTATTTTACATCTGGCGGATCGGGAAGAGGCCGAGCAAGTCGAGGACGTTTTCGAGCACAATCTGTGTAGACTGCACGAGGAAGAGTCTGGACTTTTCTTCGGCGGATCCGAGCACGCGGTCTTCGTGGATGAACTTGTGTGCGGCTTCGGCAATTTCGAGTGCGTATTGTGCGAGCACGCTCGGTTCATCGTCCTTGACGGCGGCGAGAATCTTTTCGCCCTTCTTGGCGAGAATGTTGATGAGGCTGTAGGCGGCGTCATCGGTAAGCTGTGCGTAATCCACGTCTGCCACCGGAACGGTGTAGCCAGCTTTGCGCATAATGCTGCAAAGACGGACGTGTGCGTTCTGCACATACGGACCTGTGTCGCCTTCGAAGCTCATGACGGCATCCCAGTCAAAGCGGACGTCCTTCAAACGGCTGTTCTTGAGGTCGTTAAAGGTAAGAGCGCTGATACCGATCTGGCGTGCGATGAGTTCCTTGTTTTCGAGAGTCGGATTCTTTTCGTCGATGAATTCGAGAATCTTCTTCTGGGCGGCTTCGATCACATCGCGGAGGAGGCTTGCCGTACCGGTACGGGTTTTACCCTTTTCCCACTTGCCATCGACCATCTGGAGAATCACGCCGAACGGAATGTGGTACATGTCCTTGTACCATTCGCGCCCCATCTTCTTGAGCACGTGGAAGACCTGCTTGAAGTGGAGAGCTTGTCCCAAGTCCACCACGTAAAGGCACTTGTCAAAGTTGTATTCTTTCTTGCGGTAGATGGCGGCAGCGAGGTCGCGTGTTGCATACAACGTGGAACCGTCACTCTTGCGGATAAGGCACGGGTTCAGGTCAAATTCGTCGAGCATCACCACGTCGCGTTCCTGGCTGTTCACCAACAAGTTCTTTTCGCGGAGTTCGTCGAGCACTGCCGGAATCTTGTCTTCAAAGAAGGATTCGCCGGTGTAGTGATCAAAGCCAACGCCCATCATGTCGTAAATGCGCATGAGTTCCTTGAGCGTTGCGGCGCGGAATGCGGTCCAAAGCTTGCGGTAGAATTCGTCGCCCTGTTCGAGCTTCGTGAATGCGGCGCGTGCTTCGTCTTCGAGACCGGGTTCTTCCTTGGAAGCCTTGGAGAAGCTAGCGTAAAGGATGTTGAGTTCCTTCACGGTAAGTGCGTTCAAAGTGGCTTCGTCGGTCGGGAGCTTTTCGCGGAGGTACATCACGATGAGCTTACCGAATGCTGTGCCCCAGTCGCCCAAGTGGTTGATGCGTTCGACCTTGTAACCGGCAGCCTTGTAGATGCGGGCGAGCGAGTTACCGATCATTGTAGAACGCAAGTGGTGGAAGGCGAGTTCCTTACCGATGTTCGGGGAGCTGTAGTCGATGCAGACAACCTTGCCATTCGATGCGGCGTGGCCGTATTCCAAACCCTTGGCGGCGATTTCGTCGAGTGTAGACTTGGCGAGGAATCCGCGATCAATGAAGAAGTTGAGGTAGCCGTTCACGGCTTCAACTTTAGAAAGCCCTGCCGGGAGCTGAACCTTGGCGGCTAAATCTTCGGCAATGAGCTTCGGTGCCTTGCGGAGTGTCTTTGCGAGAGAAAAGCAAGGAATGGTGTAGTTGCCGTGACTTGTATCAGGCGGTACGGAAATAAGTTTCAATGCGGCTTCTTCGTCAAAAGCTCCAGTTGCTGCAAGTGCCTTTGCGATTTCTGCATTAAATGAGTTCATTGTCGTCTCCAGACTTCTTTGCGTCTTCGCGGATGAAGTCGTGTTCGTCGAGGTTCATGAGTTTGCCGTCTGCATAGAGGCGGTCGAAGGAAATTTCGTTTCTCTTTTCTTCTTCGAAGAGGTGAACCATCAGGTCAAGACCCGCATCGAAGATTGCCCAACGCACGCCTTCCTTGTATTCAACGCCGACATAGTGGAGCTTGCGAGCCTTGAATTCCTTGGTCAGTTCATTCAAGATTGCCTGCATCTGAGCTTCACTTTCGCAAGTGGCGATGAGGAAGTAGTCCGCTTCGTTTTTTACGCCGCGGAGGTCGATGAGCTGCACGTTTTGGGCGCGAAGTTCAAAAAGGATACCTGCACCAAGCTTAACGGTTTCAGAAAAATCTTGGTTATTTGTTGCTGTCATTTTGTTCTCCCTGATCGGGTTCTATTATTTGTTGAAAATCTCTTCCGGTGTGTACGACGGCATCGACGGTCGCGTTCTTGTTGAGCAAAACGAGGACGTTTTTGGTTTTTAAGGTGGCGGCGAGTGCCTGTGCACCTTCCCATTCCGGGTTTCTGAGCACGATGACCGTTTCTTCGTAGTTCTGGAGTCGTTCGTTTTCGATGTGGACGACATCAAATCCGTTGTTGCGCAAAAACGCCTGCATTTTTGTGGCTGCGCCCTTCATGCTGCAACTGTTCAGCACTTCGACTTCGCCCTTGATGCTGCGGACTTCGCGAACAACAGGAGCCGGCTTTTCTTCTTCACAGCCTGCAAAGAGGAATGCGGCTAGAACAGCCGAAGAAACTCCTACGGCAAAGTTTAGGTGGAGCGTTTTTGAATAGTTGCGGAACATTCTTTGCTATAAAATTTAGAAAAATAAAAAAGACCCCGAAATAAATCCGGGGTGACAACATAGAATAGATGTGCTTACTGGTAGAGGATGGAACTTCGGCTAGAACATTCGTTGTGGAAGAAACGGTGTGGACCGTAGGCTTTCAGGGCGTCTCGTTCATTGACGTAGGAAACTCTTATTAATGTGTTTTCGCTAGGCTTGTATTCCAAAGAAACATCTGGAATCAACACATTAACATTGCCTTGGCGTAAGTCCTCTCTTGCAATGCGCGAACCGTTGCTAATGTTTGCGTAAATTGGCATCCAGAGACCAATATTTGCGTATAAGTGAAGATTCGGTGTGAACTCGTAGGCAAAATGCCCCATAAAGCTTTGGTTTGCGAATGAACCGAAACTTCCTGCAACGAAATTGAGTGAATAGGTGTATGCGACTTTTAAAGCCGGGTCGAATGTTTGGTGACGGACCATGCGGTCGGAATCAAATTCGCGGTTCCAGGGGATGCCATCGTTTCGAAATTCGTAATTGGCATCGGCTTCATTGCTTTTGGATACTGATGTTTCGGCAATGACTTGGGATGCCATTTCGGACGGTTCGATGTTTGTGGTTACGTTTGCAAAAGCAAGCGTTGATATGCAAAAAGCAGATAAAATAATTAATCTCATATTCATGCGAATGAATATACAAAACGGCTCTTTGTAAGAGTAGTCTAAATACAATATGGCTTGAAGAGAGAAACTTACCAACAATAATGCGGGCTACGCCAAGGACAATCGTCGTAGAAGTAACGGTGTGGTCCGTAGGCTCTGAATGCGTCTCGTTCGTTGACGTACATGATTCTTAGGGAAACTTTGTCGCTAGGCTTGTATTCAAGCGCGATGTCTGGAATCAATACGCCCACGTTTCCTTGCTTCACGTCCTCGCGGGCAATGCGGTTGCCGAAATGGAGGCTTGAATAGAGCGGCATCCATAGTCCAACGTTGGCGTACAAGTGCAAATTAGGGGTGAACTCGTAAGCGAAATGAGCCATAAAGCTTTGCTGAGCAAACGATCCGAATGAACCGCCGATAAAACTTACGGAATAAGTGTAAGCGACTTTTAGCGCTGGGTCGAATGTGTCATGGCGTATGAGTCGCTCTGGGTCAAAGTTCTCGCGGTTCCAGGGGATTCCGCTTTCTTGAATGACGTAGATTGTGTCGACTATGGTGTCTTGTGCTGCAACGAGTGTTTCTGAGAGCGCGGTAGAATCAGCCTTTGCGGGGGAGGCTGCAAAGGTAAACGCTGCTAGGAATAACACTGTAAAGCACATGAATCGCATATCATGAATATAAAAAAAGGAGGCTTCGAAATAAAATGAAGTCTCCTCGTTTTGACGAAATTTTCAGTATTTATGGTTTACGCCTAGATTTTTTCGATGATTTCGTTTTTGCCGTTGACGCGGATGACAGTTGGCTTCCAGGTTTTGGCTTCTTCCGGAGACATCGTTGCATAAGCTACGATAATCACGAGGTCTCCCGGCTGTACCAAGCGAGCGGCTGCACCGTTCAGGCAAATCACGCCAGAACCGGCTTTACCTTCGATAACATAAGTATCGAGGCGAGAACCATTATTGACGTCAAGGACGCCGACTTTTTCGAAGGGGAGGATGCCTGCTGCATCCATCAAATCGCGAGCTATAGTGATGGAACCTTCATAGTTGAGGTTTGCATCAGTTACAGTAGCACGATGAATTTTGGCTTTAAGTAATTCTAGCTGCATTGCTGCTTAGAACTTGACATTGAAGAAACTTGCTACGCCCTGGTCCGGAGTCGGAATAACACCAAAGCTGAAGCGGTTTGCATCCGGGTTGCTATCCCACTGAGTGGTAATGAAGGCATCTGCAAAGGACCAGAGATGAGCGGCTGCGATTCCGAGGAATCCGTACCACCAATAGCTCTTGTCTTGAACTTTGAGAACCACAGTAACAGCAATACTACCGATTTCAAGGACGTCCATGAAGGTTGCCTTAGCAGTTTGCTTTGTTTTCCACTGATAGTAGGAAGGAATTAAAAGAGAAAGATAAGCGCTGCCCTGATCACCATTGCGATAGCGATAAGAACGGTCGATGTCAGCATCTTCCATGCCTTCGGCACGCTGGCTGAGCCAATCTTCTTCGCTCACACCGAGTCTGTTCCACGGCTTCTGGAGATATTCTGTCGGGCGGATGCCAAGTTCGACGAGCTTCGTCAACTTTTCGCGAGTGACGCCTTGTTCCTTAGCCTGCTGATATTCCCACTGAGTAAGACCCATGTCTTCATATTTGAAGCCATCCCATTGACCACCAGTTGCCTGTGCGTTACCAATGTTTGATTGAGTCGTTGCTTCAGCGTTAGCTTGTGCGATAGAATCTGCAGTTGCAGCATCTTGGAAATCGTCAGAGAAGAGGTCGTCAGACTGAGCAAACGCTAGTGAGCCCGCGAAAAGAACAGCAGAAAGCACTTTGAACATGTTACTCATTTTGATCTCTTTCTTAAACGTTTAATGCCGGGGGAGGGAATCGAACCCTCACACTCTCGCGAGTACTGGATTTTGAGTCCAGCGCGTCTACCAATTTCACCACCCCGGCGGGGGAGCAACACAAATATAGCACTATTTTTGCTTTTTTTGTAGGTATTAAGCAAAAAAACGCAAGTTTTAGTCGATAAAATCTGTAAAAAATTTTTTCGAGTATAATTTTATTTGCTTAAAGGGCTTGTTTTACTAGCATCGGCCTGAATTCTACGTTAAGTGGGGCAAGCTTTTTAGCTCCGTAATCTACTGCGCTTTCCTTTGTCTCAAATGGACCTGTGCGAACTATATAAAGGACTTTGCCGCTTTCAAGCGTGTTCTGGATGATGGTGCAAGCGATGTTGCGCTTTTTAAGATTGTCTACGAGCAGGTCTGCATTGGACTTGACGCCAAATGCGCCCAGTTGCAGCTGCCATGCGGATTTTTCTTCGACAGGCTTTGCTTCGGGAGATTTTGTTTGTGCGGGTTCTGCTGTAGTGACTGCTGTTGCGGGGGCTGAAGCCTTTGATTCTGCGGCTTTAGCGGCGTCATTGTTTGCTGATGGTGTTGTGCTTGCTTGCGGAGCGGTACTTGCGACTTGATTGTTCTTGGCTTGCTCGGTTTGAGCTTGTTCCTTCTTGGCTGCGGCAAGCTTCTGGGCTTCCGGATTGCCGAGATTTTTGCAGGCTTCATTCAGCTCTTCGCTGTGGGCGCGGTCTTGAACGGCGACGCAGACTTTCTGCAGTACGGTTACTTGATGTGGTTGCGAAGTTTCAATAGCATGTACGAGGGATTCGGCGGCTTTGTTGTAGCGACCAAGGTACATTTGGAACTGTGCCTTAGTCATCATGAGGTCGGCGTAAATAGCTTGCTGCGGGTTCGTCTTGTCGATGAGACTATCGAGGCGCTTGCCTGCCTTGCTGAAATCAGCGGCAATACCCGTTTGCGAAAGGGCTAGCACGTTCCATAAATAACATTCGGTACGTGTGGCTTCGGGTTCGTTCGGGCAAACCTGTTCGTAAGCGGCTGCGGCGACTTTCCAGTTGCCATTGACGTAAGCTTTTTGGGCGGTGGCGAGAGTCGGTGCGGCCTCAGCAAAAGATGCTGTGGTGGCAAATGCGCACAGTGCGCCTGTAATAACCAAATTGTGAATAAAATATTTAGCCATATTACCCTCTAGTTACCCTCAAGAGTAAAGATACAAATATATTTACAAAATGGCAGGTGTGAAAGTGTGTAAGTCGTTGATACTCCGTAAGTTACGTGAATGAACCTCGGTGCGGAGTCTGCTTTTTCGATGGCTAATAGGCTTGCGCGAGGGGAGGGCTACACGAGAGTGCCGCGGAGCGTCCAGCCTCGGATATCGTCGATTTTCACCTTGACGTAATCGCCCGGCTTGATGATGCGGCCTTCTTCCGGCTTGAAAATGACCTTCTTGAAGTTGTCCGTCTTGCCGACGAGTTCTGTCTTGTCGCGGGTGGAGCCGTGTTCGACGAGGATTTCTTCGGTGCGGCCAATCATCATCTGGTTGCGTTTGAGCGTGATGGCGTTCTGGAGTTCCACGAGGCGCGAATGGCGGGCCGACTTTTCTTCGGGCGTGAGGATTTCGGCTTCGTTGAACGATTCAGTGCCTTTGCGCGGGCTGTAGATGAACATGTATGCCGTGTCGAACTGGCAGGCCTCAAATGCCTTGATCGTCTGTTCAAAATCTTCGTCGGTTTCGCCGACAAATCCGCAGATGACGTCTGTTGAAATGGCGTAGTACGGATCCTTGCTGCGCAACTGCTCGATGACTGTCATGTACTGTTCCATGTTGTGCTGGCGGCGCATCTTCTTGAGGATGGCGTCGGAGCCGCTCTGGAGCGGAATGTGCGCGTAATGGCAGACCTTCGGGTTGTTCAAGAGAACGTCGATGAGTTCGTTCGTATAATGGCGCGGGTGCGGGCTTGTAAAGCGGATGCGCTTGATACCACCGATTTCGGAAACTTTTGTCAGTAATGTCGTGAAGTCCGCGTTTGGCGTCTTGTAGGCATTCACCGTCTGGCCGAGCAACATCACTTCGGTGATGCCCTTGTCGGCGGCGCGCTTGACTTCTGTCAGCACGTCGTCCATGTCGCGGTATTTCTCGGGGCCGCGGAGGTACGGCACGATGCAGTAGCTGCATCGCTTGTTGCAACCGCGCTGGATCGCGACGAATGCGCTCACGTCATTCTGCAGCTTGGCGTATTCGCCGAGGTAGTTCTCGTCGCGGTCTTCGGCAATGAACATCTTGTGGTGCGTCTTGTGCAGCGGGCTCTGGGCATCCCCGAACAGGAGTTCTGGAATTTTGCGGTACTGGTCCGGGCCTACGATGTAGTTCACGTTCTTGAGGCGCTTGAGCAGTTCCGGCCCGCGATTCTTGGCCATGCAACCGCACACGACGACTTTCACGTCGGGATTCTTCTTGCGCAAGTACTTGAGCTTGCTGATGTTGACGATGGCTGTTTCCTCGGCCTTTTCACGCACGCTGCAGGTGTTCACGATGATGATGTCGGCGTCTTCCTGGTTGTTCGTCTCGACGCAACCGCACATGTCCAGCTCCTGCGCAATCATCGCGGAGTCGTATTCGTTCATCTGGCAGCCGTATGTGGCCAAGTGGTATTTTTTCATGCGCGCAAATTTAGTAAAAGTGCGCAAGGTGAATAATGCGCGAAAGCTTGCTTTCGCATATTTGAGCCGCCGCCACGGACGCCGGAGGCGTCAAAAGGCGAGCGACGCGCGAGTCAAGCTTGCTTGAATGAGCATGTCCGAGCCGTACTAAATGCATGCGAAGCGTGCCAATTTAGTAAAAGTGCGCAAGGCGCAAATGGCGGATGTTGCCGTTCGAATGTGCGGGAAATGCGAAAATGTGCTACAAAATTGCCAAAATACCTGATTTAGTAGCATGAAATTTGAATAAAATAACTAAAATTAATGCATGATTTCATGATTGAGCTCTTTTGTATGCTACAGGATTGCGTAAATGCCCGTTTTAGTAGCATAATTGCTGCGGCCTAGTCTTTAAATGTTGAATATAAAGTAAAATTTGTGCTACTAAATTGTTAAAAAGTTCATTTTTGTAGCATGTTTTTTCAAAAATTTCTCTTTGAATGTGAAATATGCTTCTCCACTTGTTTTTTCGCGACTATTTTTGCATATTTCAAATGTCGGGTTATGCAACCTGACCTATCTTATTATATGTAGGATGCGTTCGCTCCTCGGTTTGCTATATCGTTTATTATATGAACTATTACAAGAGGGTGCGATGCAATCATTTGAATGTTTGTCTCCCGACATTTTGTTGCTATCGTTACAAAATCGTGCGGAGGAACTTCTCCGTGCTGTTGAAAGAACGAAAAAATCTTTGAAGCGTGCTCCGCAGGGGCATTTGAGGCTCGCAAAACGCGGAAATCAATTTTACGGTTATCATTTGACTGATGCCAAATCGCTAAAGGGCGAATATATTCCCAAAGACAATGTTTCGCAAATGTCAAAACTTGCGCAGAAGGATTATGACGAAAAAGCACTTCGGGAAATGGAACATGAACTTTCGTTAATTGATGGTTTTATTGCAAAATACAGTCCCGAAGAATTGACAAACATTTACAATCGGATGAATGAAGTCCGCAAGTCTTTGGTTGAACCAATCCTGCTTTCGGATGAAGAATATGCGAGGCGATGGCTTGCTGTGCCGTATAAGGGAAAACATTTTGAAGCGGGAGTTCCAGATTTGCGGACTGCAAAGGGCGAACGAGTACGTTCAAAGTCAGAGGTGATTATTGCGGATACGCTTGGGCGTTTGGGAATCCCTTATAAATACGAATGTCCGTTGAAACTCGCGGATGGTGGTCGGAGCGTTTATCCAGATTTTACTTGTCTTGATTTGCGTACACGTAAAGAACTGTTATGGGAACATTTGGGAATGATGGATAATCCTGAGTATGCTTCTTTGTCGGTCAAAAAATTATCGTCTTACCTCCAATGCGGCTATGTCCCTGGGAAAAATCTCATAATTTCAATGGAAAGTTCTGAAAAACCGTTGAGCCAAACAGAAGTAAGATTAATTATTCAAGGTGTATTTAGGGTGAATGGAAAGTAACTCTGAAATACTGTATGTCGATGAAAATTTGTATTATTCCTACTATGAATAATATCGCAAAATCTCATTTGTTCTTGCTTGGCTTAGTTCTCCTGACAACGCTTTGGTCTGTTATTGGAGTCGAAGATACTTACCTCACGTGGATTCTTGAAGCGGCTCCTGCGATTGTCGGGCTGTTGGTCCTTGTGTTTACTTACAAAAAGTTCAGGATGCCCACGTATCTTTACGTGGTAATGGCGCTCCACATGGCGGTGCTTTTGGTTGGAGCGCACTATTCGTATGCGAAGGTTCCTCTTGGATTCTGGATGGAAGATTGGTTCGGTTTTACGCGCAACAACTACGATAAAATTGGGCACTTGATGCAGGGCGTTACACCTGCACTTGTGATGATTGAACTTTTACGCTGCACGACTCCTATCAAGACGGCAGGCTGGACGGGATTTTTGTCGGTGTGTGTGGCTGAGGCTATTTCTGCGCTTTATGAAATTATTGAGTGGCTAGCATCGCTCAGCAATCCGACGGATACGGAAGCATTCCTGGGAACGCAGGGCTACATTTGGGATACGCAGACGGATATGTTCATGTGCCTTATAGGGGCGACCATTTCTGTTTTAATTTGTTTGAATGTTAAAAAGTTCTACAAATCAGAAGTTTAAGAAATAGATTTAAATTATGGTTGGATTTTGGGTTAAAGCTTTAGATAAAAAGATGGCGGCGTTTTGCGCGCTAGCCTTTGCGCTGCTTTTTGCTGCTTGTAGCAACGATGATAATGGTACTGTTTTGGTGAATCCTGTAGGTGGCGAAAGTTGCGCTGCTGTTGATGAATCAAGTTCTTCGGATTACGCGTTGTCCTCGTCTGTTGTGATATCGAGTTCTTCTGCGGATGAGCTTGTTTCGATTACAACGACTGTTATGGAGGATACGCTTGAAATTTTTGCATTCGGGGGTGTGAAACTTGACGTTGTTGCAGATTTGTTCCTGACAAAGTTTGATTATGGCGATGTCGTGACGGTGATGATTGCGGGTTACGATACAGTGGACGTTCCTGTGGTAGCTGGCTACGGATATGTTTTCCCTGGCGAATTCTTTTTGTATGTCTCCGAGGGGTTGAACTATATCAAGCTTGAGGCTCGTTACGGCCAAATGGCTGAGGTTGTTGGTCTTGAGCGAGGTTTAACATTCCCGATAGATGTTGTTGTGCAGATGAAGGAAAAGGGTGGCTATGTTGACCATCTTGAAAATTTGAAGTCGCTTTCGTTTGCGTATTATTCAGAGTCGTATCCTGATTTATCAATAGAAGAGTTTGCGAATTTTAGAATGGTGCATACAACCGGGATGGGCGAGGGCGTGCTTTATCGATCTTCAAGTCCGATTGATCCTGCGATTTATCGCAATGCCATTGCGGATTCATTGGCGAAAGTGGCTGGCGTCAAGACTTTTGTGAACCTTGCAGATGAATTACAATATGCCGAAGAATACAAAGGCTTTGCAGATTCTTATTATGCAACGCAGAATGTGGTCTATCTTAATGTGGAACCTGCTTTTGCGAATTCGCCGTTCAAGGAAGGGCTTGTCAAAGGCTTGCGCTATATGATAGAGCATGAAGGCCCGTATCTAGTGCATTGCACGTATGGTATGGATCGAACTGGGTTTACGATTGCTGTGCTCGAAGCGCTGATGGGGGCAACCGCTGGTGAAATCAAGGCAGATTACGCCACGACTCACAAGAGTTTTTACAACGTGGTCGATGGTAAACATGTTGATTTAACAACAAAGCAGGTTGAGCTGCTTCAGGCGATTATTGTCAGACTTATGCAGAATTCGTTCAAAACAGCTGGTGTTGACATCTCTGATTTCGAAAATGCAGATTTAGCGTCCGCTACAGAAAAGTATTTGCTGGCGCTTGGCATGGAACAATCAGAAATCGAAGCGTTGAAAGCTCGGCTAAAGTAGATATCGGTCTTTGAGGTTGTTTATTGGAGTTGTTTGTGTTTCTTAAATTTTGTTATTTATGATGTATGGCAAAAAACTTTAGCAAATTTCTTGGCAAAATCGCTTTGATGACCGCTGCCGCGTTGTGGGCAGGTTGTAACGATACTGAAGAAAAAAAGGTTTGTTCTCCGATAGAATTGAAAAAGATTGATACCTCTAAATATCAGGATAGTATTCGGAAAATAACTGTAAAGCCTCGTGAGGAGATCTTTCATCAAGCACTCCTTTATGGAGTCCTTCCGGATGTTGTTCGCAAAGGGGATGATGGCAAGCCTGTTCCTCGATGCCGTATTAAGCCTTTGTCTGCAAAAAACGTTGTCGTTGAAGGTCGTGATATTGATGTTCAGACTTTTTTAAAGGTTTATCGCCAACGAGTTCATGGTTTACGCTTTATCTTCGATAAGAATGTAAGGCGTCGATCAGATTTAGCAAGTGAATTTGAAGGAAGAATTGTCTTGACTTTGAAAATTGCTTCAAGCGGCGAAGTTGAAAATGTCCAAATTAAATCGACTACAATTGCTGAAAATAGCCTCTTTAGCGCTATTAATGAAGATGTCAAGGAATCTGTCAGCCATTGGAAATTCCCGAAAACGAAAAACGGGGCGACTTTCTCTTTCCCGATTTCATTTTACGGGGAGCTTCCGCAACCATCGATGTTTGATGATTCGTCCTCAATAAAGAACAAGTAGCTTGTCGCTATGTTCTAGCCTTTCTGCGGTTCGCGATTTTCGTAATCTTCTAGGAAAGAATGCAGTTCGCCGCCGGCCTTGTAGCCGGGGAAAGTCTCGATGCAGACGGAGTGCAGGCTGTTGAAGATGCTCTTTTCAATATTCGGATTTTCGCGCTTGAGGCGTTTGATGAGCGCCTTGATTTCTTGACGCTTGCTTCCACCACCGCCGTTGTCGCAGACGGTGCAGCTTTCGGTAAAGCGGCAGGCGCACTGGATAAACTGCAGCCCGTTGTAATTTTTCCAGTTGATAATGTCCTGCTCGTTGATGCAATACATGGGGCGGATGAGTTCCATGCCGCCGAAATTCAGGCTGTGGAGCTTGGGCATCATGCCCTGCAGTTGCGAGCCGTAGAACATCGCCATGACGGTGGTCTCGATGACATCGGAAAGGTGGTGACCCAGCGCAATCTTGTTGCAGCCCAGGTCCTTTGCCTTGTGGTAGAGGTGGCCGCGGCGCATCTTGGCGCAAACGTAGCAGGGGGAACGTTCGGTGTTGTTTGCCACATCGAAAATGTTCGTCTCGAAAACAGTGATGGGGATTTCCAGGAGCTTTGCGTTGCTTTCGATTTTCTGGCGGTTGATTTCGTTGTAACCGGGGTCCATCACCAGGTATTCCACGTCGAATTTCACGTCGCTGTGGCGGTGAAGCATCTGGATGAGCTTCGCCATGAGCA
>Ga0256407_10003605_pt1 | contig 27250 bp, 32 predicted proteins | sample RumenRJG_04DNA_FD_193489 | JGI IMG/M metagenome (GOLD analysis project Ga0256407, IMG submission 193489) | Bovine rumen microbial communities from Lethbridge, Alberta, Canada - RJG_04 | ecosystem: Host-associated > Mammals > Digestive system > Stomach > Rumen | place: Canada: Alberta... | reverse complement strand
ATTGTTTTTTTGTGGTGATTAAACGATACTCTATCTAAATGAACGCGTCCACTGTTTTTCATTGCACGAAAAAATCGCTCTTGTGATAGCGTTCATAAGCCATCGCGCAAGCGATTTGGTTCAATCAAAAGTTGTCGTGCAGAAAGCATTAGATGAAGCACAACTGCTATTTGATAGTTTGATGCAAGAGTACTTTGGATAAAAGGCTTTGTGCTTCAGATGGGATATAAGCAATGCGAATAATGTTTGATACAAATGCCTTTGATAAAATACTCAATTCAAGTGACGACTTGGAAATAATAACTGCTTGTGGTGAAAATGAGTATTTTATTACAAGCATACAAGAGGAAGAGCTGGGAGGCATCCCTGACGATTACAAGAGACGAACGTTATTATCAGTATGTAAAAAGGTTGCTCAAAAGACTCCAACTCCTGCAATCGTTGGTTACTCAAAAATCGGAGACTGCATGCTAATTGATGCTGATGATGTTTACTCCGATTTACTTCTCGAGACTCATAGCAACGTAAAAGATGCAATGCTTGGATCAGCTGCAAAAAGAGAGAAGTGCACAGTCGTCACAAATGACAAAAGGTTTTCAAAACGATTAAAACAATACCAAATTCCAACAATGGAATATGAGGAGTTTATAAAAAGCATTAAGGCATAAAATTACAGATTGACAGAGATTCATAATATTATGGGAGATAATACCATGACGAACTTTGATCTCTTTACAAAAGAACAGGACTTTGCTCCGTTTGCAGAGCCAGCGGTGTCGGCTGAACTCATCTATCAGATAGATCCGGTTGCCTGTGTTTTGAATTGTCGCAGAGCGATGGAAGCAGCTGTCAAGTGGATGTATTCCGTTGACAGCGAGCTTGTGATGCCTTATCAGGATAATCTCATCAGTCTTTTAAACACCGATGAATTCCGTGACATTGTGGATGCCAATTTGCTGCGTCGAATGGAATTCATCCGCAAGACTGGCAATGCTGCAGCGCATGCCGGTAAGAAGATTTCGAAGGACCAGGCTGCACTGTGTCTGGAGAACCTGTATATATTCCTGGATTTTGTTGCATACTGCTATGCAGATGAATATCAGGAGAGCACGTTTGATCCTTCCCTGTTAGAGCAAAAGCCTGTGGCGCAGCCGCCTGTAATCAATACTGAGACAGAACTGAAGCTTGAGGAACTAATGCAGGAAAATGCAGCACTTCGTGAGGAACTGACTGCGCGCCGTGCTGAGCAGCAACAGACTTATGTTCCGAAGCCGTTGGATATTTCTGAATATAAGACTCGTAAGCTGTATATAGATGCCCTTCTTGAGGATGCAGGCTGGATAGAGGGTAAGAACTGGATCAATGAATATGAGATTCCGGGAATGCCTAACAAGTCAGAAGTAGGATATGCTGATTATGTCCTGATGGGAGATGACGGACGTATACTTGCTGTAATCGAGGCAAAGCGTACTTGTGTAGATGTTGCAAAGGGACGTCAACAGGCGAAACTGTATGCGGACCTCATTGAGAAGAAACAGGGCCGCCGCCCGGTTGTATTCCTGACAAACGGTTTTGATACTCGTATTATAGACAATCAGTATCCTGAGCGTAAGGTTGCGGCCTTCTACTCCAAGCGCGATCTTGAAAAGCTGTTCAATCTGCAGAGCATGCGCTCAAAACTCAACTATATAGTCGTAGATAAAGCAATTGCCGGCCGTTATTATCAAGAGGCGGCGATCAAAGCTGTCTGTGACGCATTTGGGCAGAAGAACCGCCGTAAAGCTCTGCTTGTAATGGCTACCGGATCTGGTAAGACAAGAACAGTCATTGCTCTGGTAAAAGTGCTGTTGGAACAGGGATGGATCAAGAATGTCCTCTTCCTGGCTGACCGCAACTCTCTGGTTACACAGGCTAAGCGCAGCTTTGTAAATCTTCTTCCAGATCTGTCTGTTACAAATCTCTGTGAAGAGAAAGATAATTACGAAGCTCACGGTGTCTTTTCTACTTACCAGACCATGATGAACTGCATTGATTCAGTCCATGATGAAGAAGGAAAGCTGTTTTCCTGCGGTCATTTTGATCTGGTTATCTGCGATGAAGCACACCGCTCCATTTATAATAAATACCGCGATATCTTCAATTATTTCGATGCTCCATTGGTGGGCCTGACAGCAACACCGAAGGATGAGATCGATAAGAATACCTACTCTGTCTTTGAGATTGAAAATGGTGTGCCGACTTATGGCTATGAGCTTGCACAAGCGGTGCAGGACGGTTACCTGGTAGATTTCATGTCAGTAGAAACGACTCTGAAATATATCCAGCAGGGTATCGTTTATGATGAACTCTCCGAAGATGATAAAGAAATCTATGAAGATACGTTTGAGGATGAAAATGGTGAACTTCCTGAGAGCATAGCATCATCTGCTTTGAATGAATGGATCTTCAATGAGGATACTATCCGTGAAGTTTTGCACATTCTTATGACAAATGGCCTGAAAATCGACTATGGCAACAAAATCGGAAAAACGATAATTTTCGCCAAGAATCACACTCATGCAGAGAAGATACTGGAGGTTTTTGGAAAAGAGTATCCGCATCTGAACGGCTATGCTAAGGTCATCGACAACTATATGACCTACGCCCAAAGTGCAATAGATGAATTCTCTGACCCGAACAAGATGCCGCAGATTGCCATATCTGTAGACATGCTCGATACCGGTATTGACGTACCGGAAGTGCTGAACCTTGTATTCTTCAAAAAGGTCATGAGTAAGGCTAAGTTCTGGCAGATGATAGGCCGCGGAACACGGCTTTGCCCAGGTTTGATTGATGGCGCTGATAAGGATAAGTTTTACATATTTGATTTCTGCGGAAATTTTGAATTCTTCCGCATGAACAAGGGTAAGCCGACAGCTAATATGATCGCTCTGCAGGGGGCTATCTTCGGGCTGCAGTTTGAAATTGCATATAAACTGCAAGATCTGCAGTATCAGACGGAAAGGCTGATCAAATATAGGGATGCTCTGGTTGAGATAATGTCTGGGAAGGTCCAGGAACTGAATAGAGAGAACTTCGCAGTACGGCAGCACCTCAAATATGTTGATCTATATGCAACTCCGTCAAACTATCAGACACTGACTTATGAGGACACACTTATGGTCAGGGAGGAACTGGCACCGTTGATTGAGCCTGAAAAAGATGATGCGAAGGCTCTCCGTTTCGATGCTCTCATGTATGGTATAGAACTTGCGTATCTTGCAGGTAAAAAGTACAGCCGGGGCAGGAATGATCTTATGAAAAAGGTAGCCGCTGTTGCGAGTGTTGCTAACATCCCAGAGATAATGATGCAGGCGGAATTGATAGATAAGATCCTGCATACAGATTATCTTGACAATGCCGGCATCAATGAATTCGAGCATATCCGCGAGAGTCTTCGAGATTTGATGAAGTACATTCCGAACAGCAAGATCATATATGATACCGACTTTGATGATGAGATCCTTTCAATCGACTGGAAGGAATCTGAACTGGATAGCGACGATCTGAAGAACTACAAAGCAAAGGCTGAGTACTATGTACGCCAGCACCAGGACACTGCTGTAATTGCGAAACTGAAGAGCAATGTCCCTCTGACAAGTGCAGACATTATGGACCTGGAGGATATACTGTGGAACAAGATCGGCACAAGGGAAGAGTATCAGGCTGAGTATGGTGAAAAGCCGCTTGGTGAATTCGTAAGGGAAATCGTTGGCCTTGATATGAATGCTGCCAAGGAGGCTTTTGCTGAGTATCTTGATGAGACCCAGCTTGATAGCCGCCAGATATACTTCGTCAATCAGATTGTAGAGTACATCGTACACAACGGCATGATGAAGGACCTGTCAGTGCTGCAGGAGACACCATTTACAGATCAGGGCAGCATAGTCGAAGTCTTCTCAGACATGAAGGTGTGGATGGGTATTAGAAAAGTAATAGAGCAGGTCAATGCAAATGCACTGGCAGCGTAAAGGGAAAGAGAGAATAGACATATACTATTAAAGGAGATCTGTGATGATATATATTCCAGAGGCGGATGACATCTATTTTCCGAAAACAAGGGAATACTTCAATGAAGTGATTAGCAATTATGCTAACGGCAATTATCGTTCGGCTGTCGTAATGCTGTATTCAGTTGCCATTTGTGATTTGTTGTTTAAACTGCAGGAACTATCAGATATGTACAATGATACTGTAGCCAATGAAATACTGCGTGAGGTGGAAAAAAGCAGAAATCCAGGGGACAATAAGTCAAAATCCCGTTGGGAGAAAGAATTTGTTGAAAATATTTATAAAAGGACAGAATTACTTGATTTAGAGTCGTACACAAATCTAAGTCATCTTTATGATCATCGCAATTTCTCTGCTCATCCTGCGTTGAATGATAGATATGAGTTAATATCGCCTTCACGAGAAACTACAATTGCGCTAATAAGGAATGTGCTCGAAGAAATACTTGTAAAACCACCTATCTTTATAAAAAGAGTAACAGATATGATGTTGGAGGACTTGTCGGAAAAGAAGCAACTGTATCGTGACGAGCCCGAAAAGCTACATAGTTATCTTTGTAGAAAATACTTTGATCGGATGTCAGTTTCTATGAAAAAAAGCACCTTTCGCTCATTATGGAAACTTTGCTTTTGTTTACCAGATGATGAAGAATGCCAGCGAAATATGGGGATTAACAGAAAGGTGATGGAATTCCTGTTCGATGATACTGAAGGACTCCTCGATTTCATGAAGTCTGATTCAATGTTTGCGAAAACATCACCAGACGAGACGTGTGTAATGAACTTATGTATCTTACTTGCACATCATCCCCAGATTTATACTGTGCTTAGTGAAGATACAAAGTTACAAATCACATCGCTTACAAATAATAATAACAAAGCTAAGATTATATCTTGGTTTTTAAGCAATAATAAAAAGGAGCATATGCGTAGGATGATTTCATTATCCTCGTATGGAATAATTGATGCTGAAACAATATCTTTTGTTTCAGATGAATATGAATTATCGGGAGATGTTCCTGTTTTCATAGACTATTGCATTGAGTATTTCGGGAACAGCGGCACGTTTGATAGTGCAAATGACAGGTATTGGAATGCGATTCGACCTTTTTTATCACAAATGTCATGCGACCAATTGATACGGCTTATCACTGTAATAAATGAAAATGATCAAATATACAATCGCAAAGCGAATTATGCAACAAATACAGAGATTGCTTTAACTGCTCATACTAAGTTGGGTGATGAGTTTGATTACAGTAAGTATCCTCACTTTTCTTTTGATACTACAAAGATTTTTGGAGAAAAAGATGGTGCTGAGATATTTGATGAAGATGAAATACCGTTTTGATATGCCTCATTATAGTGTTTGACACGAACATACACATTTTTATTCAAATCAAATGATAATACAGAAAGGAAGAAAATGGACGCGAGAAAAGCAATAATTACTGATGTGTTTAACACATCAACTCTGATAGAGGTGCCTTTTTTTCAGAGATCCTATGTCTGGCAGGAGGATTTGTGGGAGAGACTCCTCGAGGACATGAAATATGTTGTTAAGACTAATCGGCCTCATTTTCTTGGATCCATTATCCTCAAGGATGGAAAACGGCCGAGTTCTACGGATGTGTTCACATCAAGAAAAACAATCGTTGATGGTCAACAGCGAATGACCACATTCCTCATCTTCCTTAAGGTACTATGTCTCAAGGCGAATCAAGGGCAGCAATTTGATTTCCAGTTCCGTATACATCTTGGGGATATCGCGTTACTGCATGGGAAAAATGATATCGAAGCCTTCAACAAAGTTGTAAATATGGAGGCTCCAGAAAAAATAGAACAAGGTGAATATCCATCGAAGATAATAGCTGCATATAACTACTATCTCGATAACATGGACATTTCCGAACTCAATTACAATATCATTCTCATGAATACACAGTTTGTACGAATAGATTTGACAGCTGATGAGGATGAGCAACAAATCTTTGATACTATCAATTCTTTGGGTGTCAGCTTGACTACGTCCGAGCTTCTCAAGAACTACTTCTTCAGTCGTGAAACGGTAGCCGAATACAATGATAAATGGGCATCTGTATTTGAAAAAGACGAGGAGACAATAGCCTATTGGGATACGGTAATAGAAACAGGGCGCATTAGGAGAGCTCTGATCGATATATTCTTTGATGCGTATTTCCAGATGTTCACACAAAACAGAAAATACCAAATTTCAACAGAGGACAGGATTTCATATAACAGGATTGATCGTTTGGCATTGTCTTATCAGCATTTCATAAATAACTATTGTGGCGGTGATAAGTCTGTCGTATTGAAGGATTTAAAACTGTATGCGACTTGCTTCCGCGACAATTTCAAGCCTGAATATTGCTCGATGAGTGTTCCGGCGACAAAGGGAATCGAAAGACTCAATGTCGTTATGTTCGGCCTTAAAACTACTACGCTTATCCCGTATGTTTTATACTTAGCGTGCAATGTCGATACTCCGGCGACTCTCGATAGAATGTATGGCATACTGGAAAGCTACGTAATGCGCAGAATGGTCGTCCATGCAGATACGAAGAATTACAACAGGATCGTTTTATCGTTAATTCTCAACGCTGTTAAAACACCTGAAGAACTTGAGAATTTCCTAGCCAAGGGCGAGGATACCACAACATACTTCCCTGACAATGATGAGCTGAAGCATGGATTCCATAATTCAAGGCTGACAAACCTGCAGACAAGAGGAATTATTTATCTAATTGAGAGCAGTATTCGTCCAGACACTACAGCAACAACACTGTATGGTTTTGATAGATATAGTCTTGAGCATCTTATGCCTAAAAAATGGAGAAATCAGTGGGAGTCTTGTGATAGCCTGGAGGAAGAGAGACAAAGAGATATAAAACTTCTCACCTTGGGCAATCTCGCTATCATACCGCAGTCATTGAATGCATCCATAAGGGATAGTAGCTGGGATATAAAGCTGGCTGGTAAAGCCAATAAACCGGGCCTGAAGATCTGTGCTGCTGGACTGGTAACTGTTTTTGATGCTCTGCAGAAGGACAGCTGGGCTGAAGCCGATATTGAGGATAGAGCAGACTGGCTTTACGAGAACGCAAGAAATATCTGGGTATTCTAATAAAGTAGATGACATAAGCAACAGCAGTCTCTAAATACAAAAGAGGTTTATTCGGAGCATTGCAAAGCGGTATCAATAAGGTAATGGATCTGGCTTTATTACAAATAGGCTATTCGAATTCTTTTATAATCAATCTACTTTTGTTGACTGGTCGTTGATTAAGACCAAGATGAATAACGATAAAATGCTGAAATTTCAACACTTAGAAATGATTAATTTGGTTGACTAATAGTTGACTGAACAGGTGATATTAATGAGAAAGTATAGTAATAGCGAAATAGCAGAATTGGTAAAAAATCTTTGCTCAATTGAGAAGGAGCCTGAGTGGTTAGAATTCAAGTGCAATAATAAAGATCCTAAATTAATAGGGGAATATATCAGTGCATTATCAAATTCGGCTGCAATGCTTGAGCGACCATGTGCTTATATTGTCTGGGGGATTGAGGATAGCTCTCACGAAATAGTAGGAACAAGCTTCAATTATGAATTGATGAAAAAAGGAAACGAAGATATTTCCCTCTGGTTATCGCATCAATTGTCACCAACACCATTGCTATCATATCGCCATATTGAAATTGACGGGAAAAATATTGGAATACTTAAAATAGAAGCTGCAAAATATGAGCCAGTTAAATTTGAAGGAATTGAATTTATACGTAGGGGAGAACATAAGAAGAAATTGAAAGACTGTCCGGACTTAGAGAGATTGCTTTGGGAATCGTTTTCGAGACAGTCGTTTGAGACGGGCATAGCTATGGAAAATGTAACTGGTGATGAAGTGCTTAGATTGCTTGATTTTTCCAGCTATTTCGATCTGCTTAAATTGTCGATTCCAACGAGTAGAAATGCAATACTAAAAGCACTTGAAGAAGACAAGATGATTATTCGGAATGATTTTGGTAAGTATGACATTATGAACCTTGGTGCTGTTTTACTTGCAAAAAGACTGAATGAGTTCGATCATCTTTCAAGAAAAAGTATTCGTGTTATTCAATATGCCGGAAACAGTAGATCTTCTCAAACAATAAAGGAGCAGGTGGGAGCAAAGGGCTACGCTGTCGGGTTTGAAGGCTTGATTAATTATATTTCCGGAATCATCCCGTCAAATGAGGTGATAGGAAAAGCTTTTCGAACAATAGTACCTATGTATCCTGAACTATCAGTAAGGGAAATAGTGGCAAATGCTATTATTCATCAAGATCTTACAATGAAAGGGACTAGTGTATTAATTGAAGTTTTTTCTGACAGATTCGAAGTAACAAATCCTGGGGCTCCACTAATCGAACCTGAGAGATTTCTTGATCATCCACCCATATCACGTAATGAAAAAATGGCCGCATTCATGAGAAGGGTTGGTATTTGCGAGGAACGTGGAAGCGGTTTTGACAAAATCGTCTTTGAATCTGAATTTTACCAACTTCCAGCTCCAGAAATAGAGGTCTTTGACTCTCATACAAAAGTAACGCTTTTATCACATAAAGAATACAAAGAAATGAATAAGGAAGATAGAATTCGTTCTTGTTATTTACATGCTTGTCTAAAGCGCGTTAATAGGGAAGCAATGACAAATACCACTCTAAGAGAACGTTTCGGCATAGATGATAAAAACAGATCTATGGTTTCAAGACTGATAAAGGAGACCATGGAAAAGGGATTAATAAAACTTGAAAATGTTAGCGCCGGAGATAAATCTAAAAGGTATTTACCATTTTGGGCGTAATAGTTGACTCGTGTTTTATATTTGAGCCAAGAAGAGCGGGAAAGCATTGAATTCACAGGCTTAGCAGGATCTATATTGGTTGATCCATGGTTGACTGATGAGAAATCTTCTCCGCATTCATATCTGTATTTTTAGTGCTATAAGACACAACAACACACGGTTGGGTACAATTCCGGGTACAAGCGTGGACGGCGCTTTTCCTCCTTTGAATTTCAACACTTGTACGATTCTGACTTCTTCGAGTCCCATGTCCTCCGCCAAAAAGTTAGCCCTGAGATGATAGTCTCGGGGCTCTTTTATTGCAACGGGTTGAGAGATTTCCCTTGGAATTTCAGCGTGTTAGCGCTCACTTAAATTAGCCACAACGGGCTCAGTTAAATTAACCAATTCTGGGTCATTTAAAACAACCAACCACCCAGATGAAATAACGATTAGATGTTAGGTGTTTCAGTAGAATTCGGAGTCTTCACTCTGCTGGTTTTCAGAGATACTGTTTCCAGCTTCTTTCCTCTGAAACTGTCACCTTTAATGTTGAATACAGTTGCATCATCGAATATCCGATCCAGCGCACATAAGAGATCATCGTCGTCATTGAAGTTTTCTCTCCATAAGACAGGATTCTTGTTGCTGGTAAAGATGATGTTGTTGCAACCCTGACGATTGTATCTGCGGTCAATGAGGTCAAAGAAAAGTCTGGTGTTTTCCTTGTCGAATTCACAGTGACCGACCTCATCGATGATCAGGCAGGCAGGTCTTACCAGCCCATTCAGGCAGGATGCTTCCTTCCCGGATCTTCTTGCTTTAGTGAATCTGTCACGCAGCTCGGACATCTTTATGAAGTATGCTTTCATGCCGTTATGGCAGCATTCATATCCGTAAGCTTGAGCAAGATGCGTCTTGCCGGTACCAGGAGGTCCAATGAAAGCCAGATTCTTGTGAGCCTGGATCGCACTCAGCGATGGCAGAGTCTTGAGCCTTTCGACATCTTTTCCTTTGATGACGGAAAAGTCGAAATTGTCGAAAGTCTTGGGCTCCTTACGAGGCAGCCTGCTGGTTTTCATGTACATGTCGATCGTAGCCTGCTTTTTCTTCTCTCCAAGGAAGTGGAAGATGATGCTTATGGCTTCGATCTGCTCCTGAGTCAGAGCGTGGTACTCCGTCAATTCATAGAACTCAGATGCATTAAGATCCAAATGAAGGGTCTTGAGATCATTTTCAAAGTCGTAGAGGCTGAGGCTATTCATCGCTGTCCTCCTCTTCGAAATTGAATTTTTCAAATCCTGCTTTGAGATAGTCCGGCTCAGCAAGTTGTCTTATGCTTGTCTTTACCGGAGCTGTCGGAAATTCTTCCAGAGCAGGTGCATCCGGAAATTGATCCTTGCAGTAACGGTCCTTGCGGCTCCATGTGATCTCATGAGTGACCAGAAGCTCTTTCATGTCCGGAGTGTAGATAAACAAAGTATCTCCCTTACGGCAGGCACGGACTGATCGTCCTGTGTATCTGTAAGGAACTCCGAATCTGCGGCCCTCATAGTTGATGAATCCGTCAAAGGATATCTGCCTTAGAGGACACAGGTAGTACATAAGTGCTGCGGATTCCTGAAGTCTGGAAGTCTTTTCAGATGCATGCAGGTAATCCGGGATATCTTCTATCTCTCTGTGGTACTTGGAATTCTGCTTTTCGCACCATTCCATTACCTGATCATTGAGGTCATTCAGATTCCAGAAACATCTTCCGACAAGGAAGTTGTCTTTGATGAATCTGATCAGCCGCTCGACTTTACCTTTGGTATATGGATGCCGAGGCTTACACAGTCTGGTATTGAAGCCTACTGTGTTCATGAAGTTCTCATAGTCCGGCTGCCATATTGGATGGTTCTCGAAGTCCCGCTTTATGACGACACTTTTCATGTTGTCTGTCAGCACATACTTCGGTACTCCCATATATGCGAATGCACGGAGCATGCCTATGAACAGGTTCTCCTGCTTGGCATTGGGAAAGAACTCAACATACATCTTGCCGCAGTGATGACAGATCATTGCGAAGCATGCCACTGTCGATTCCTTACCATAAGGATCGATCACATGGGTGAATCCCCAATCCATCTGGTATGACTCGGCAGGAAGAGACTTGTAGCGTATCCCTCGGTTTCCCTGTGGATCATATAGCTGTCTCTTTGCAGGAACCAGATCCCTGTGTTTCGCGATGTATCGCTTAACGGTAGACAGGCTGCCTGCATAGCCAAGTTCATTCAGTCTTTCAAAACAGACTGTAGAATTGGTTATTCCCTGCCGAAGCAGATTGTCCAGGACTGCAGTGTATCCACTGATCACCGTGCTGTCGGACTTCTGTCCGGTTCGGCCATGCGGTGTGGATTTAAAACCATTCTGCTGAAGGCGACGCAATCTGGATCTTGTGATCCCAGTTCGTCGTTCAAGCTCTGCGAGGTTGATGCTCTCCAGTGAGAAGGTATCGCCCTGGGCTTCTTTCATTTCGTTGATGGCTTGTGTTATTATTTCGTTACACAAGTCATTGCCAATACGTTCATTCATATGTCTCCTTTCCTAGGGTGGTTGGTCAAATCCTAGTTTAAAGGAATACAAGAATGATTGGTAATGGCTTTTTTAGTTGAACTATGATTGGCTAATTTAACTGGGCTTGGATTGGCTGAATTAACTGATCCCTAACAAGCGAAAGGGCCATCTTCGCAGGGACGTATACAGACGTCGTAAGCGCCTAATTTGAGGGCGGATTGTAGCCTATGCCAGATGGCTTCATAATATTAGTTGGATTTGTAGCATTTCACTCCAACACCTGGATCTGAATTGCAGCATTTCACTCTAATATGAGAGGCGCCAGTATGAACTATAGAAATCTCAGCCCTGAGGAACGCTTTGACCTTATCATGGAATGCCGCAACAGCGGCCTTTCCGACCATCAATGGCTTGAAGAGCATGGTATAGCTCCAAGCACTTTTTACTACTGGATATCCCAGTTCAGGAAGAAGGGATATCCTAACATCAATGAAATACCTGAGCCGCTGAAGCAGAACGCTCCTCATAAAGCTCAGCGCCAGGAGGTTGTCAAAATCAACGTGATCCCCGGCAGACAGGAAGTATTGGAGCAAAATGCTCCGGTATATCCAGTTCAGCCAACTTCTGAAATGTCTCCTGTGATCGAGATCACAACAGGATCAGCAACAGTCAGGCTGAGCAATGATGCATCACCGGAACTTCTGGCTGTAGTCCTTCGAAGTCTCGGAGGCAGTATATGATCGGCGACATATCTCTGGCGACCAACATTTACATAATAACTGGCTATACCGACATGCGCAGGTCTATTGACGGACTCTACGCCATCATCATGGACATGCTCGGCGAGGAACCGGACCAGACCTCTATATATCTGTTCTGCGGCAAACGCTGTGACCGGATCAAGATCCTCCTCAGAGAGCGTGATGGTTATACACTTCTCTACAAGAGACTCGACCGCAATGTTAAAGGCCGGTTCCGCTGGCCGCGTGATGCCAGTGAGGTAAAGTCTATCACCTGGCAACAGATGGACTGGCTGATGACTGGTCTTGAGATCGAGCAGCCGAAGGCTCTCAGACTTACATGATCTGCGTTGTTTTTGGCAGACACAAGATGCCTCAAAGCCTTGAAAATACTGTATCTCATGCCACTTTGCTCTTTTTTTGTTACCGCATATATAGTATAATAGTATAATATGAGTAACAGAAAAGGAGCTGAAACACATGTCAAATGCAGCGATCGAAGTCCAGCTCAGAGAGCTCAAGGACCTAACTGCACAACTGAATACAACGGTCAAACAGCAGAGCAGCACGATCTCAGCCATGACAGATCTGCTTGCATCCAAGGACCAGCGTATCGCTGAGCTTACAGAAGAGCTTCGCTCTCTTCGTAAGGCTCTGTTCGGCTCTTCTTCTGAGCGGATGCCTTTCGGGAACGTAGACATGAACTCAGATCAGCTCAACCTTCTTAAGGAGCTCGGTCTTGAACCTGAGCCTCCTGCAGAGATAGTTGAAGCCGAAGTCATCGATGTGCCTGCACACCAGAGAAAGAAGAAACCTACTCTGGAGGAGCAGTTTGAGAACATCGAGACCAGAGTCGTTCATGTGGACCCCCTGAGTGATGAGGAACGCAAATGCCCGGTCTGCGGTACCGAACTGGTTCCGATCGGCACGGAAGTGATCCGGCGCGAAGTAGTCCATGTAAGACCGGAGCTGTACATGATCGAGTATGTCGGCACTACATACAAGTGCCCTGACTGCACCGACAATGAGGAGCCGGTGTTCATCAAAGAATCCGCGCCGCCTGCTCTCATTGAAGGCAGCTATGTATCCGAGTCACTTGCGACCTGGGCCTTTTACCAGAAGTTTGCTATGGCTGTGCCGTTCTATCGTCTCGAAAAAGATTTTGAAGACCTCGGAGCAAAGATCGGACGCACGTCTATGGCTAACTGGAGCATCCAGTGCAACAAGCTGTACTTCAGCCATATGACTGAGTACTTCCACAGGAAACTGCTTGAAAGGAAGTTCCTGATGATGGATGAGACTCCTATCCAGGTCCTGAATGAACCGGGAAAGCGAGCTCAGAGCAAGTCATATGTATGGCTTCTCAGATCCGGCAACGATGGTCTTCCTCCGATCATTTACTACCGGTACTCACCGACACGATCAGGTGATACAGCGGTGGAAATGACTGAGGGGATCGCTCCCGGAACATATGTCATGTGTGATGGCTACACTGGATACAATAAGCTCAGGGATATACGCCGATGTACATGCTTCGCGCATATCCGGAGATATCTCCAGGAGGCCATCCCAAAAGGCCACGAGAACGACATGACCGAACCTGCTGTGCAGGGCGTTATGTATTGCAACAAATTATTCGACTATGAGCGCCGCTATGATGAGCAGCATCTCAAGCCTGAGACCCGTATGAAGCGCCGTCTCAAACATGAGAAGCCTGTAGTCGAAGCTTTCATAAAGTGGGCGGACGCTCAGGTCGTGACCGGTAACGGCAAATTCGCCAAAGCGATCACATATATACGCAATCGCCGTGAGTACATGATGACCTATCTCGAGGATGGCAGATGCTCACTGTCCAACAACTGGTCTGAAAACAGCGTCAGGCCTGTTACCGTTGGCCGCAAGAACTGGCTGTTCAGCACATCGGTCGATGGAGCTGAGGCCAGCATGAACATCTACACGATCGTTGAGATGGCCAGACTGTATGGTCTGAGCCGGTACAAATATATTGAGTTCCTCCTGAAACATCGTCCGAACGGAAATATGTCCGATGATGAGTTGGACAAACTTGCTCCATGGGATCCGGATGTGCAGAAGGCGTGTTCTAAAAGTTATTCCAAGGATTCAGAGTAAAATACTCCGAATCCAAGTCACATAATCCAATGCCTCAAATTAGGCGCTTACCAGACGTCGTGCAGGCGTCGCTCAAAAGCATGGAAAAGGATCCGATTTAGGGGCTGAGCGAAGCTACATAGGGACTGAGTCCCGCGTTTTTCGCCATAAAAAATGCTTTATTTGGTGGGTTTCGCCGTAAAAGATACGTTTTCCTTAATAATCGCTGCATAGCAGTTATACCAACGACTTCCGCTGATTCCGGCTGAAGTCGTTTTTTATTGCAAAAAACAGATCGCAGAAAAGTGTCCTCTATGTGCGACGGCCTGGATATAGGCATTTTTTCGCACAATAGCAGCAATTCTCCAGCTAGTATAATATCGCAGTAACAAGGAGGTACGAGACATGTTTGGAAATACTATTAAGCTGAAGATGACGCATGATGAGATAAGAGTTCTCGTATTCGCTTTGAATGAACTGAGAAACTCTCTGATCGAAGAAGGCAGATATACAGATGCAGTAGATGAGCTTCTGATCAAACTGATTGGATAGTATCAATATGATCCTTCCGCACTGAATACATGTCCTGCTCAATCCCGGGCAGGATCTTTTATTTGGACAAGACCGGCAATACCGGCAGGAAGGAACTAATAATGACTGCAAAAGACAAGGAAAAACTGAAAATCGCGAAAATCACAATAGGAAAAGTGAATGATGATCTCGTAGTGCTTGATCCGGGGAATTTCAAGGTAAGAGCAGATATCCTGAACAAGGAATTCTATGAAGCAGGAAATGGAGAAAAAGATAAAGCAAATACTCCTGATAATGAGGTCAAAATGGTCGATGATTGCGCTGATGAGGAGCAAATGTCATTTGACATAGTGATGAAGCTTGCCTTCATGACGGAGGAAAGATTTGAAGACATTGTATTTGAAATGGGAATCACAACTGTAAAGCAACTAGTCAGAAGAATAGAGGAAACAGATCCTGAGACTGCTGTAAAAATGCTGCAGACAATGTTCCTGACATACGGAAAAACAGATATGGCTTGTGCTCTGGACATTCTGAATATCTGCGCAGAACATGATGAAGATGCTTAAGGAAATCATCCGTGATGTCGTCATACATAGAAAGGTTCGTGCGTGACAAGAAATCAGTGCTTCTGGGACGTATTATCAACATTTGGTTTGTACTTGCAAGCATGTGGCTGTTATCTGTTAGTTGCCAGAGACAAGGATAAGAAAAACATGGTCAAAGCTAGACTGCTGGTGCTGTCGGAGATGTTCTGCGAGAAGACGGACGATGAGCACCCGATGGACACCTTCGAGATCATAGATTATCTGGCGGATAACGGTGTGCCTGCGAATACCAAGACGCTTCGCAGCGATATCGCTTTGCTCAGGCAGCGCGGTATGGACATCGTGACGATCACCGGCAGGCCTAACAAGTATTACTGCGGCAAGAGGCTCTTCGATATCCCGGAGCTGAAGCTGCTGATCGATGCTGTCAACTCGTCACGCTTTATAACCGACAAGAGAAGCAGAGTGCTTAACCGAAAGCTTCTCAGCACAGCGAGCGAATATCAGAGGAAGCAGCTGAAGCGCAGCGTATACACAACCGAGAAGATCAAGCCGAAGAACGAGAAGATATTCACCGTGGTTGACAGCATCAACGATGCCATCCAGGATAAGGTGAAGATCAGTTTCAAGATAAGGGAGTATGACGGCAACAAGAAGAGAGTCCTCCGTAACGGAGGTGAAGTCTACGTCATCAGCCCGTACGCCATGTACTGGAATGAAGACTTTTACTATGTAGTCGGTTGGAGCGACAAGCACGATAATGTATCAGCATTCCGGGTTGATCGCATGGCAGAGGTGACTCCATTGAAGGAGAAAGCAGTCAAGAAGCCTGAAGGCTTCAACGTATCTGTATATGCTCATAAGATATTCGAGATGTACGACGGAGAGGAAGTCAGAGTCAAGCTCGAATGCAGAAACAAGCTGATGAAATATGTCGTCGACAGATTCGGCGAGAGCGTTGAAACAGAGCCTTCCAACGGCGAGACCTTCATCTGCTATGCCCATGTATGTCTTAGCCCGACATTCTATGGATGGGTTTTCGGGTTTAGAGGAGATATACGGATTTTGGAGCCAGAGAAGGCGACTGAAGACATTCTCAATATGGCAAATGCGATAATAAGGGTGGACTAAAACCTGTTGATATGCTGAAAGAAATGTTTTTCAGCATAAAAAGAACCATCCTCACTCAGATAAACTGCGGAAAAACTCCAGGTCTGATGCAATGGCTTTCTCGGCAGATACGTCAAGCCAGTTTCTTCTGGATCTGCTTACATTTTGTACAAACGACTTGCTGCCGAATACCTGCTCAAGGCGCAGTGTAACATCGGCCAGGTCGTTGACGGACAGAGTTTTATCCTCAAAGATGTATTTTCCCATGCAATAAAGTAACTTCTCCTTGTCTGCCCGCTCACTGAGATAACAAATGTCGAATACATCCATGTATCTTGTGGATCTCGTTCCGAATCTCAGCAGGGATTTCAGTTTCTCTGTGATCATCTGAGCAGGGCTGTTAATGAGAAGGCTGACAGCGTCTTCCTGAAAGCCTATATCAAAAGAGTATTCGTCCTGCTCAATGTCAAGATCCTTGTGTACACCTATATCCATCTTTAGTGATAGTGAGTTGGCATGTTCGTCTGTGATGGTGATGGTCACACGCTTTCCCTTATAATCCTGGTGATTGAGCTCAATTATAGGGCCACCGATTCTTATATCCAGTCCCTCAATACAATTCAGCTTTGAAATGAAGGCTCTGATCGATTCATCCAAAATGGAATATCGAATCAGGTCGATATCGATATCTTGCGTGGCGCGTCTGACATTGCCGGAAATACTTCTCATGACGACTCCGCCTTTGATAGTTGCATTCTTTGCCATGCCGCTTTCATAGATCGCTTTGAGAATGATGTCCTGACAGAGCTTAGTCTGAGCATTCGCCTCGTTGTATCCGTCAAGAATGATTTTTTCAGTTTCTTCTCTAAGATCCATCAAAGCACCTCCGTTCCAATGATCTTCATTATATTGTCTCCGTTTGCGAATAATGCCGCATATTCTTCGACTTTCCAGAAATCCAGATCATAGATGATCCTCCGATAGTTCAGGACGATCTCTTTGTAATAGTCATATGGATATCTGGAGCGGAATCTCATGAGTTCGATCAGCATGCGCTCGCGGGAATAGATCCTGATCACAGCATTATTATATGACATATCAATAATGCCATGGTCAAAGACTTCGTTAGATATAAACGACTGGATCACCCGCTTGTCTCTGATCCGTGAGTCTGTCCGGCGGGTTGCAAGGAAATAATGATCAGGGATCACATCAGTAAGGTCATGATAATAATAGGCACTTTCATCTGTAAATACAGAGTTAGGATATTTCAGTGATACAACGGCAAGCTCAGAAGCATATTTCTCTGATGAGTAGATGCCTTTTTCTACTTTGTACAGCTTCTGATCTAAAAGAGCTTTCTTCAGCTGGTAGTCACTGCCATATTCTTTAATGCAGTCGTTATAGGTATATAGCATTTATATTCTCCTGATTGGCATTGCAGTAAACATACACACAGTTCCGTAGCGTGTGTATGTTAACTCAAACAAATAATAACTGCTGCCACTGGAGATGTCAACAGCAATAATAAAGTAAATATACACACAAGTAATAATTTGTGTGTATATTTACCATAGCAGTAGGGTATGTTGCTGTTACCACTGTTGAGCCACGTCTCTACTGAGAATCAAATGCTGTCATCAACAACCAGGCTGTCGATGATCAAATGGATTTCTTCCATAGAGAGCTGCCCGGTTATGGCAATGTATGTACCATTCTTCTCCATATATACAACAATGAGAGGACTGGTTCGATCACGGAAGACTATGAGTTCATACTCACCATATATTTCTTTGCTGATGTCATAGCCTTCGTTGTCTGCATATACGATACCATCTTTACTGATGCTTTCCTCTATCGTATATTCCAGACCGTTATCATCATTGGTGTATGTGTAGAAAACAATTGAATCATTAAGATTCACTGTATCACTGTAACTGTAATGATCGGCAATATATTCAGGCCGGTAGTAGCAGGTGCCGTTTTCCTCGTCAAGATTTGTAATAACGATGAAGCCGTCTTTTATGTCAAATTTATAATTGAAGATCTGGAGGCCTAAAGCGGAGCAAACAACTACAGTCAGCGACATTACGAGGATCATCGCTGCACACAGTATTAACGCTCTCTTCCCAATGTGTTTTGTTGAACGAGCGCGAACAGGTGCATATGCTTTTGCCTGAATGACATCGACATCGGAGCTGAAATAGCGGGCATGCGAATCAAACATCAGGCGGCCGTATTCAGTCAGTATTCTTTCTGCTTCAGCTGTTTCTTTTGACATTCACATGCTCTCCCTGCTTAAAATCTCTGCGAGCTTTGTCTTTATTCTTTCCATGCGCTTCCTCAGCGTTTGAGGGCTGATACCCATTAGTTCAGATATTTCTTTGTAATTGTATCCTGCACCATAGTAATAACATATGAGATCCCGGTCCTCATTACTAAGAAGTTTAAGGGCACCCGCGACCTCTTCGGAGAAGCCACACTCATCCTTGAATGCATCAATATCCGGCTGTCCTTCTATATTAATAAATCCTTCTACATCAGAAAATGTGACATCGGAATCATGTTTTGCCTGCTGCCTGCGTATCTTAAGGGCGGCATTCTTTGTGACTGTGTAAATATAGTTTCTTGCATCTGCGGAATTGATATCCGTTATCTTTAGCTGATTTCTGTGAACGGAAAGCAGAGCATCCTGGACGGCCTCCTCGGCGTCCTCTCTGCTGCCTGTTATCTGAAGCGAAAGCTTCATCATCATCGCCTTATATTTATCAGATACGAGTTCTGCAAAATCTTTTACAACTGAAACAAGAAATGAAATCATCGATTCCTCCTGTGAAATAGTGATTTCATTATAACGCGCAAAAAAGAATTATCAAAACATGTCACATTTCAAGACAGAGAGGGATTTATATAGATAGAGAACATTGGTCGGAGAAAGCGGAAGGAGCTTATAAAAATGAGAAAAGCGTTTTTGATAATAATAGCCGTAGTAGTGCTTTTGATCGGATCGTCCTGTTCCGGCGCTGCCACAGAAACAGATCAAGATAAATCTTCAGCGATGCTGGTTCCAAATGTAGTAGGCATGGAATTGGAAGATGCCAAAAGCGCCATCAAGGCGAGCGGGCTGGAAGTTGGAAATATAGAATACATAGAGGGTGATGATTCTGGTAAAGAAGTTATCACCAGGCAGGATCCGCAGCCGGGTGAGGAAATAAGTGAAGGTGAACAAATCAACTTGACAATAACTGTAGCAACAAATTGAAAAAAGGATGAGTGGACAGTGAAAGATAATTGTAGTCATTTATTAAATAAATCGGTCATGCAAATAGTAGCAATGCTGCTTGTTTTTCTGATGTTAACTGGATGCAGTACAAATTCAAGGAGTAACACAATCACTACGGAGCTCAAAGAAGATGGGAAAACTGCTTTAATCCCAATAATAGATGAAGATCAGGCAGAAGAACGCTCAAAAGAGGCTCAGAAATATACATATGAGGTGCATGCTTCAGATCTGAAAGCAGATAGTATAGATCTTTCACAACTTGGAATATCAACACCAGAAGGAATAGTTGTCGATGAAGAAAAAATAGTCATATCTGACTCAGGGAACAATTGTCTGTATGTTATGGACCTTCAGGGAGAGAATTTGAGCAAAGTTGGAGGGATCGGCAATGGAGAATGTGAGTTTCTTCATCCAACAGGACTTGCTTATACCAGAGGGTATTACTATGTCGTGGATTCTGGAAATGACAGGATCGAGATAGAGAACTCTTAAAATATGCAGATCGCGTAGTCGAAATGTAGCTAAGGAAGTAAGGCTCCGGAAAAATATGTGATTGATCAAGGATTAATGAATAATAAGCATTCTGAGCTGATTTCCATCAACGCATCTGATCAGGAACAGAAGGCGATGATTGATCAAATGAAGGCTGATTCTAAACTATTGTGGAAACGTAAATAAATCATTACCTTAAGTGTTACAATATGCTGTAGGGTGAAGGGACGGCAGTCTACTACGGACTGCTGTTCGTTTGTTGATAGATACCCTGAAATTGGGCAAATGTAAAACGCATGTAAAACTCCACTTGCGTGACTGCAGCGGGTATGGGATATACAATCAGGATGGACAATAATGACTGACAAAGAAAGCAGAACTATGGATATAGGACAAAAAATACTTGAAATACGAAAAGCTGAAGGCCTGAGTCAGACTGAGTTCGCTGAGAAGTTTCATGTCACGAGGCAGACGGTTTCCAACTGGGAGCATGGTAAGAACTACCCGGATATGGAGACATTGATGCGAATCAGCGATGAGTACGGCATCACTTTTGATGAGCTTATCAAGAAAGACAAGGAACTTATACGTTCTATTGACCGCAGCCGCAGAGTAGCCAGAAAGAGTATCATTGCTTTTTCTGCGATCGGAGTCATCCTGATCGCAGTTTTGCTGATAAAGCTGATGCCGGGTCTGGTGTCAAAGCTTTACTATGATCCGACTCAGGTAGTTGCAACAGCCATAGATGCAGAATGCAATACATGGGAATCTACCAGGCTAGATCTCGATGCAAGAGTGTACAGTGAACTCTATCTTCCTCAGTTGAAGTATGAATATGCAGAATCACATCCGCTGGGATATGGGAAATACGACTTTTCGCTTGAGGAATCAATTCGTATTGAGCCATCCAAGGCACACGAAGTATCCGGCCGGATAGAGCGAAATCATATACAGATCTATGACCCATCAGAATTCAGACCAGCTGATATATGCTTTGTAAGGGATGTCGAAACAGATGGGGATCTGCTTCAGGAAATGAAGGCTGATCTTAATACCCTTGATGATAATGAAAGGTATATCGCCTACATAACTTTGAATGAAGATATGGACTACGAAGTTGCCTGCAAGTGGATCGATCAGTACGGCACAGGTTACCCTTGGGCTCTTATTGTTACACAGGATGACGGATATGCTGAATCAATGGGAATGTATACAGACTATATAGGAGTCAGTGCTGCGTTTGATGAGAAAAAGTATCCGTACCTTCTCAGATGCAGAGAGCCATTCATGGAGAATCCGTATGAAGATCCTCCGTATAAAGAAGAGTATGCAAAGAAGCATTTTATAAGCATGCTTAGATATGAGGCGGATAATCCGGAATTCATGAAAATGGTGGATGGAGATACCAGCGGCATTGATGGAGAATTTATCCGTGAATGGACAGAAGCAAAGATACACTATGTTGAGAAGAATGGGCTCAAAGTATATGGATTTGCTGTAGATGCTACAAAAGAGATGCTGCTGAATATCGTAGACAGCGGCAAGGTGTGCAACATCAAGACGCAAGAAAATAGTTAAGGAGATTTCTAATGGAGAAAGAAAAGATTTTGACTGTAGTATTTATGACTATAGTATCAATTGCATGCACCTTTGTAGGCGGGAACGTGTTCGAAGCTTACTTTGGCACTGCTGATGTAGGAGTTGCGATTGGATTCTTGTTTCCTACACTTGTGGTTTATTGGATATCAAAAATCTTCCCGAACAAAGAATAAAGACTTTTGTAGCTACATCGATTACGATGATATACCAGTAATTAAAAAAGTAATTTAGGGGAAAAAAATGAAACGCAATAAACTTCTGACAGCCGCTAATGCGGCAATTATTATGTATTATATGGTTTTCTTCCTATGGGCGAAGCTTTCAGAGCCGGACGAAGGGGAGTCTGTGGTTTTGACCGCATATAGCGGCTTTATTGCTTATATAAATCCTTTCACGATCGGAGCGTATTTGCTCGGTGTAGTAGCTCTGTTAAATCTAAAGTATTGTCAGAGCAAAATATACAGAATCGCATTCTTTGTGTTTTACTGCATTATTGCAGTATGCACGCTTGTAGCGATCATGGGGATGACATATTGGTGGGAACTGTTTATGTATGCGCCTCATGTAATCATAATAGCAGCAGCTATTATGATTATGAGCAGAAGGAATGATAAAAAGAGAGAAGATCTCCAGGGGAGGGATAAGGATGAGTAAGCTATCAAGGATCGTGCTGTTTGCTGTGACTTTCCTGACATTTATTATATCTGTGAAGCTGTTCTGGAATATGGGCGTGTATGTTGATGAAGCAGGCACATCTCCATACAAGGTTTGTGGCGGTGATTTCTGGCTGTACATGGACTGGCTTCGATTGCTGCTTTTGCTTACTATTTCGGCAATCACTTTCAAGAACATATTTGAGAAGTAAGGGTCGCCTTTTATGAAAAAACTAATAACCGGGACTGTAATAATAGCATTGATTATTGCAGCTTGTGCTGCATTGATACACTTCTGGAACAATATGTACTATATGCAGATATTGGATCAAATGGACTGCGGTGTTTCGCTTAGCGATGTAAAGATCGAGCTTATAAGTGAAGACCGTGGCGGAATGACAAATGATGGCGTGTCGTTATACAAGATGACAATTAAGGATAAATTCGACATAAATGAAATGGATTTTTCAGAGTGGAGTGAATTGCCTATAAGCGATAGTATTGTGGACTATTACATGATCGACACACAAGAGGCTGGCAGGTGCATTACAAGCGTTGAGAATGGAAGCTGGAAAATTATCGGGAAAAATAAGGAAGAAGGAATATACCGTAATATAGAAATCTACGTTTACGATGAAGACGAGCGATGCTTATATGCATATAAATGGGATTCATGATTGCGGGTTGCAGATTGTAAGACTTTTGGACCTATCAACAAGAGACTAGAAGGGGTAAGCGTAATAATGAGATCCGAACAATTCAAAACAGTTACTGACAGAGAATTAGCTGAACAATATCTTGCTATGGCAGAGGAAGACAAGGCATCTGTCGAAAAAGAAATTATTGATCGTTTCGTAGCTGCCAAGGCAAAACCGAGGACTGCAAAAAGGGCAGCAAAAAATATGATTCCAGTAGTAATCGGAGCATACCTCGGTGGACTATTAGGACGTCTGCTTTCAGAATATACCGGAAATATAGGAGAACTGTTCCTTGATTCCATCGGGTATCTTATTGGAGCGCTCATAGCAACAGTGATTATGATGATATACACAGTAATCAAGAACAGAAAGAAAAAACAGAACGAGTAGAGGTGCTGGTCTATTATGATGCCATATGAATTTGATTATTTCTTTATTGTAATGTTCGTGCTGGTATTTGCAATCATAGCAGTTACCTTCATCGTAATATTGGTGCGTGGGGTCTCAGAATGGAACAGTAACAATCACTCGCCAAAATTAGGCGTGGAAGCGACCTGCGTATCAAAAAGGACAAGCGTAACTCACCATAGTGATCCTGTTGCTGGTGATATCAGCGGAGCACATGGATATACACATTCATCAAATACTACTTATTATGCTACGTTTGAGGTGGAAAGCGGAGATCGAATGGAGTTCCGTATATCAGGACCTCAATACGGCAAGTTAAGAGAAGGCGATACGGGGACTCTGTCATTTCAGGGAACAAGATTTTTATCGTTTGATCGGCACGAAAGTCAAAGAGAGGATGTCAGTTTCGAGATAGAGAACAGTAGCGACATCGAAGTAGAAGTTGAATGATTGAGAGAATAAAAAGATGTTTAAAAGATTGATTGCGTGGATAAAGTCTTGCTTTGCGGGCAGCATTGCCGTCAGCGATCAGAACCGTGGCAAGATCAATGTCGATATTGCTGATAAGAGAGCAAGAGACAGAGGCTTCAGAGGGAAGCTGAATGGATAAATATCATGAAAGGTAATTGAGTAATATGAAATATACAGACAGATTAAAACTTGCAATAGTTACAGACGTAGTTTTCGTGGCAATATTATCAACTGTATTATTTCTTTTCGAAAAGAATATCATACGGAGTTTTGGATTGTTCATGGCTATAGTTCTGATAACAGGTGGAGTATGCACAGCGGCTTCGTACTACAAAGAACGAGGGGAATGCCGAAAATGGCGCAATATATGGAAGGACCCGACATGGCAGATTGCTGGCTATATTATATTAGCCATTGCAATTATTATTTCGATATTTGTATTCTCCGGGAACCCTTATGCCAGTTTCTTGATGTTTGTCCTGATTATGATGAATTTATTGATCAGGGATATTCGTTATTACAGATATGCTGTCAAATATGGCATGGATGATTTAAATGATGTAAACGAACTGGCAAACAAGTATCCGGAAGTCCGGCCAATGATAAACAGAAAGCAGAAAATTGAATTGGAGAATGAATAGATGAAAAGCGTCGCTGTACTGATATTTTTTGCCATAATGCTTTGTGCTCTCATTGTGGTGATTAGAATATATAAGAGACAAATGTCAGAAAAGACTGCCATGGAAAAGGATGCAATCAACAAGGGGTTGCTGGCATACTTTATTACAGATAGCCCGATATTAGGCTGGTTCGTTTATCGGAAGAATGATCCGAAGAACAGACTGAAACAATAAGATTAAGGAAACGATATACGAAGTACAGAAATATGAGAAGAGGATACATAATAATCGCAGCAGTTATAACGATGCTGATCTGTGCCGGGTGCTCTTTCGGAGAGCTTGAATATGATATGAACCTGGGCTATGACCTGAATAAGGTCAAAAGCAAAGACATTACATTCAATGTATATCATGTAAACCCGGAAGACCATTCGTGGGAGCGGATCGCAAGTTTTCCATGCATTCCGGAGCCAGGGCATTATAACGATGTCAAGATTGAAGGCGAGAAAGGCAAAATCAAAGCTGTACTGAGTGATAATACCTATACTGAGTCAGATGACGGCAATTCGGCGGCGTATGACGGAGTTGCAGTATCTTCATTTGAATATGATGTTGACGGGTTTAAGGGTGATTTTCCTGGATGGAAATCGTTTGCTGTGAGGGATGAGGAAGGCGAGCAGATGGTCCGGCTGTATCCGATCTCAAATAGCGGTTCGGTATCATTTTTAGAGGATATCAGCCTGGATAAGCCGTATGATCTCGAGGAAACAGGCGGTGAGACCCTGGATAATATCCTGATTACCATCGTGATGAAGTAAGGGCGCTCGCGCCGAATAGGAGTGCAAACTGTGTCAAAGTCATGGAGCAGTATAAGAAAACGATTTGAGCACAATCTCCTTTGTGAGAAACTGCGGGGAAGAGTGCAGTACTTCCGGACGATCTATCATGGAGCACCGGATGAGTACGGCAGATTTGCCGTGCGCGTGGACGGAGAGGAGATCTTTCAGGCCAATCCATATAACGTGAACAACTACTCTAGTATCGCCTGGGACATCAAGCAGGAGCGGGAAATCCCGCCAAGAGAGTGGACGGGCAAAGAGGATCTGCACGATGCAGAGAATCTGGAAGCAGAAGAGGAAGCCCGCATGATTTCGGTGAACAACGGGATCGTGGATTCCTTTGATATTCCTTGGGCGATGAAAAAGTATCTGAATCAGGATATTGTTGCTAGCCTTGTCTGGTCAGAATGTTCGCTATCCTTGACAGGCGGGTTGGCAAGCGGACGCTGAAAGAAATCGCAGATACTGTGTCCGATCAGCCGGAGTGGCTGCAGCAGTTTTACCAGCTCAGGCTGGATGCGGAAGGAATCATAATGCCTTAACTTCTCTTGATGAGCTTTTCTGTTAATTGTGTTATTTCATTAGAGTTATAGACGGCATGGATGACCTGAAAGATGTGAATGAACTGGCAAACAAGTATCCGGAAGCCAGGCCATTGATCAACAGGAAAAAGAAAACTGACAAGGAGAAAGAATAGATGAAAAGACGTATATTCATGATAATAGTATGTTCAATGGCTCTTTCTTTCTTGCTTGCAGGTTGTGCTTCGTCAAGTGATACGGAAGTTGACTTGCCTGAGGCAGATAATGTTGAAAGTATTCAGCTGCAGTTTTGCGATGATTCCTGCACAGTTTCTGAGATCGTAGATATCACCGATGATAATAAGAATGTGATAACAGCGCTAATCAAATCATCTTGTGGAAAGTGGAGCGAATCAGTGAATGACAATCCGCAGGAAGTCCCATATGTTGTCATTAACATTCATACGGAAAACCAAGAGGAGGACAGAACGGTGTTTGTTTATGAAAAAAACAAACACTATTATGTTGAACAACCATATACAGGCATCTGGACTGCCACAGAAGAACTCTATGATATGGTATACAACTACGCTGATTCAGAGGAGCAAGACGAATAATAATAAATATGGAAACGATATTTGAACTATCAGACATATTAGGAATAATAATTTGCGTCTTACCTGCTCTCCTTACAGCAATTGCAATCATTAGAATTGTAATAAAGACTAGAAGGGGAGGCCATATTGATGTGCCGCCAGTTGGGGTGATGAACGATCTCCCAAGCAGTGTGACAGGAATCAATAAGCATGATGATATGCGTGAGCGAGCAACAGAGAGGGCAAGCAGAAGATGAAGAAATTGATATGGGCAATAATGCAGATAATACTGGGATGTTGTGGCCTGCTAATGGTTATCGGTCGCTTTGTTAAAATGTCTCAGATTCCGAGGGATAATCTTTTGTTGGGATTAATAATTTCTGTTTGGCTTGTGCCGGGAATTCTGACAATGAGGGATTATCTGCGAGGACGGAAAGAATAATTATCAAGCGAGGAGCAAATGCATAATTAGTCCAATATATTTACAACGAGTAGCTGGGGCATGCTTCCCCAGCCTTTTTCATAACTGGAGATGAGTTCATATAAAAGATCCATATGCTTCCGCCCCCCCACAGACCGTCCG
>Ga0256407_10003603_pt1 | contig 27262 bp, 30 predicted proteins | sample RumenRJG_04DNA_FD_193489 | JGI IMG/M metagenome (GOLD analysis project Ga0256407, IMG submission 193489) | Bovine rumen microbial communities from Lethbridge, Alberta, Canada - RJG_04 | ecosystem: Host-associated > Mammals > Digestive system > Stomach > Rumen | place: Canada: Alberta... | reverse complement strand
CCGCAAAGGTGATCATCCCCATCTCCTGCACGGCCTTCAAAAGCATGTCTGTTTCTTCGCGCAGGATGGTCTGCAGAAGTTCTTTCTCTCCCGCGATGGTCCTGGCCAGATTCTCCGGTGCTACGTCTTTCGCTGTCAGCACGCTGCGGACCTTACCCTTCGACCAGGTCTGCGGATACTCAGTCATAATTTCATAGATGATATTGCATACCGCGTCGCCGAAGTTGGCCGCTACCGCTGCGATGTCGACCTGTGTCGGATCATCTTCCAGCGCCTGCACCTTGCGGATGTAGATCTTATGTCCCACATCGAACATGCCGATTAAATCTGTCGTCAGCAGATCTGTTGTCTTGCTGACTTTTTTGTTGAGCGCACGCAGGCGTCTGCCGATTTCCAGTGAACGTTCTTCGGATACCGGATTCTTATTGTATGCCGCAAGCCATTCATTCATGGCTTCTGATGCCTTTGCAAAGGCATCCAGCGCGGTTTCATAGTCTTTGTGCTCGATTCCCCAACCGTCGAGTGCGGCCGTTTCTTCCTCGGTCAGTTCCATGACCTTGGCGCGAGCCGTGAAGTCCAAAGGACAGACCGGCAGCTGATCCAAATAGCGTCCCAGGGCGCCGAACCACTCGTTATTGGTCGCAAGGGCTTCGTAGCAGAAGATGCTCTCGTCATCGTGGTTGGAATGGTCTCTGCCGCAGTACGGTGACGTCTCGTCGTAGATCTGCTCACTGACAGAATCGTTCATGAAGATCGGAATGCCGTCGGACAGGAACGCCGCTGTATCGGTCCAGGTAAAGAGATAGTAGTCATCTCTGTGGACGTCGCGGTCAACTTCCTTAAAGCCAGGCGCGCTGTCCGGCATTGTTTTCATAAAATCTTCGAGAACACTCGCCGTTTCATAAGATGCCATGCCGCGGAATTTATCCAGCGCCAGGGCCGTGTATTCGAAATTGATGTCCGCGATGATCTGGTCACGCCACTCCGGCTTCAGAGTATGCAAAACGGACCAGGCGCCGAACAGATCTGACGGCGTCTTCGTCATATCGCCGATCTCATGGCTTCCGTTGAAGACGAAATCTATGGTTCTGTGCGGTCTGTAGCCGCTCTCTTTCATGTCCTTTGCAATGGCAAGCAGTGACGCAACCGATGAGATGTTGTCCTGCATGCACCTGAAGAAGTGATCCAGATGCCCTGTGTATAGGATTCGCTCATCCGTCTCGCCTTTGATTTCGCCGATGACTTCGTAGGTCTTTCCTCCCGTGCGTTCGTATTCCGCGTCGACAACGAGCTGCGCAGTTATGAAACTGTCGCTGCCTGCGCTTGCCTGGATGGCGGCCTGAATGGTCTTGGCATCTTTGGCGCTGATCGCAACTACTGGAATTCTCATTTCTCCTGCGCTGACAGAGGTGTTTATTGTATCTTCGTTTAAGGTACTGGTGCAGTTGTACAGGATGACGCCTGCGGCGCCTCTGGCCTGTGCCTCCAGCATCTGATAAGCCGGCAGAAGATATCCTCCTTCGAACTCTTCCCGCGTCTCCACGAGGACGAGGTTTCCCTCGATGTCCGCGCCGTCTGCCGCGGCCATAGTTTCGTAGTCCTGCGCCCTTCCGAGTCCTGCGTCGATGATCTTCGCTGTGATGCCGTCTGCTGCCGTTCCCGGCGACGGGCATCCATATGGGTAGATAACTTTGTCAGTCGCACCCTGCGCATTGCGCAGTTTGAGCTCGGCATCACTGAACTGATACCTGCTCGTTTCTATAGGAAGAACCTCCACGCTGTCCAGACCGATGGCGCGGAGTTCCTTCGCGATGTATTCCGAACCCTGGCGCTCCGCGTCGCTGCCGCAGTGTTTGCCGCCGTAGCGCTGGCTGTCGCCGAGGTTTGCGTATTCTGTTACGATTCTCTTCAGATAGTCCTGGTTACTCATATCTGTTCTCCTCGTGTTCAGTATATTATCCTATTTTGCTGACGTATATTGCTGTTTTCCCTAAGATTTTGAACGATTTCTATAAGAAATGACAAAAAATCATTGTTTTTACTGCTTTTGCAGTATATATTTGCTGTATGAAGACACTGGCAGTAAAGGAACAAATCAAATTCGAACCCGGGATTCCTGTCCATGTGGAGTTTTTCCGCGCCGGGCACTACCCTGCACATTTCCACCCGTCCACACCGGAGCTTTTGCTTTGCCTGGAAGGGTCGGCGACCATACGTGCCTGCAACGCTGAAAAAGAACTTCGGCCGGGCAGCACCTTCTCCATGGACGCTTCAGATATCCACTGTATCTATTCCGACGAGGATAATATTCTCATGTCGCTGCACATCGATCCGTCTCAGCTGGACGTACCTCCGGACACGATGACCAACTGCTTTCTGGAACTGAATGACGCGGAGGTTTCATCACTTCAGATCGAGCCGCTGTATCAGGTACTCGACCGCATGATCAGCGTTGCCTATGAACTCATCGCAAGCGATGCGGGTATCGATGCGGGGATGGCTCACGCAGAAACTGTACGGACACAGACGAACCAGATTGTGGATCTGCTCCTGCGCAATTTCGACTGGCTCTCCTTCGTTCCGGACCCTTACTACACGAACCGACAGTTCCATGAGCGATGCAAACGCATAATGGCTTATTGCCTGGAAAACTACACACAAAAAATCTCCATCTCCCAGGTTGCGGAGATGGAGCATATTAACGAAAACTATCTTTCTGCTTTTATGAAGCGAACCAGCCTCGGCGGATTCAAGAACAGCGTCAATTTTATTCGCTGCTATTACGCGGAACACCTGCTGCTCAACACGGACGATGACGTCATCGATATTTCCAGCCAGTGCGGCTTTTCTGATCCCAAGTACTTCTACGCCGCCTTCAAATCCATGTGGGGCAGTACCCCGGCGAAACACCGCAAGTGGTACAGGGAGTACGCTGCTGAGAGGTCTGATGTGCAGATTCTCGGACCTGCTGAAGCGAAAGCCGCATTGGACCGCTTTCTGCCCGGTTACCATCTGCAGAAGATGACCACACTGATGGATGTTTAAAAGAAAAACAACTCCGGAGCCGTATCTCCGGAGTTATTTATGAGCTCATGATATCAACTACCTTTCGCCTGTCTGTATTATATCAAACGAATAAATAATGTCAACTATGTATTGTAAATAATTTACATTTATGGTAATATATCCTTGTTGCTACCTCCAGACTGGCAACAGAAAGGAGGTGAGCTTGTGAATATATCAACTGCTTTTCTGATTTCGCTCGCAGCAAGTGTGGTTGCCTTCTGCATTTGCAAGTGGCTGGAGCGATTTCTAAAGTAGCAACCAGTCCTTTAACTCCGGAGCCGTATCTCCGGAGTTATCTATTCAACGGTTTCTGAGTTCTTCCAGTATTGCGCTTGCCGTCGGAGGACATCCCATTACGCATCTTTCGGTCCCCTGACAGCATCGTCCGATGCCGAGGCCTTTCAGGGTTTCCCCCTGGTTTCCCTGCCCTATGTGGATTTCTTCAGGGATTCTTATTCCCTCTTCCTCAGCCTGATAAAGAGCGCGTACCAGAGCGGCGAAGCAGGCGGAACACGCGCTGTCCGCTTTTACGTTTCTGATCAGCCTCTTGACCTTTCCGGAAGGCTGCGGATACTCTGCCGCAAATGCAGGCTCATTCAGTCGTACGATGTCTTTTTCTCCAACTTCAGCGCAGCCTGCGCCCCACTCTTCCGCGAGCTTGATATACGGCACGTCCGCAAGGTCCAGCCCCATGAGCTGACAGCCGTAGGCGTCCATCTGCACCGGATCCGTTCCGAGCATCATGCGGTTGGTATGTACGGGATTTCCGCCTTCTTCATAGTCAAGATCACCGCAAATGCTGTCCACGATTATAAGCTCTGGCTTAAGAACTGACGCCAGAGCCGCTATCGGCTCAATCAGACCGTCCGAGTGGAACTTCCTCTTCTCGCTGTCAGGAATGCAGCCCTTTAGATTCTTCAGCGCGCAGGTCATCGCCGTCTGACAGTGCCCTTTCAGAACCGGCATGTCGATCAGATAATCCGTGTCAAGAGCGCGACAGGCGATATCCATCGGCCGCATCGGCGTTTTGACCCGTCTTGTATCGTCCTTCTTCAGGTCGTAGAATCTTACGCCGTATTTCTCACAGACCTTGTCATAACCGCAGGCCTTCATGGATTTCTGCGTACCCTCGCCGTACCATGAGCTTTCGATGATTGAAATGTCACCAAATCCTTTTTCCTGCAGATACTCGATGCACCCTGACAGAACGCCTGCGTGTGTCGTGGCTCCTCCCTCCGGGCTTGCCGCCAGAATCAGATTCGGCTTAAGCGCAATCGCCGCGCCGTCCGGAATCCGGTCCTCTATCCGGGCAGCTTCCATGAGCGCCTTTGTCATGACGTGGGCGTCAGTCCCGTATATCTCATATATTTTTGTTTCCGTATTTCCGTCCATTTATCGTGTCAGTTTCTCTCTACAATTTCTTTCCGATTTTAACCAGCTCTTTGATAAGATGATTGTTTTTATCGTTCTTTCCACCGCTGTACTCCAGGATGCCAAGTCCGACCACGTCCAGTCTCCTTCTTATTTCATGAACCAGCTTCAACAGTGTTTCGCACTTCAGCCCGTCCGGCTCATAGAGCGGCATCAGGCAAAACTCTTCCGGATCCAGACAGTCAAGATCGATGTGGATGTACGCGTGCCTGTAGCCTTTGTCCTTGATCTGGGCGGCGATGGACTCAGGATTTTCTTCGATTTCCTGTACGGTAAAATCCATAACATTATTATCTTCCTTGAACCGAATCTCCTCGGGATCAAGATTGCGCCCGGCGCATGTAACAAGCTGTGTCGGCGAAATGGTCTGCGCCAGCTGGTCGATATACTCCGGCGCGCAGTCACCCGTCAGCGCGCGAAGGGACATGCCGTAATAGAGTTTGCTCGGTGAGCTTTCCGGCGTATTGAGATCGCCGTGGGAGTCAATGTATACCACGACCATGTTGCCGCCGTATTTTTTGTTCAGATAAGCGGCGCAAGGCGTATCTGCGTCGCATCCCCCGCCGAGCACAAAAATCTTATCGGGTTCCTGTTCCTCCAGAACTTTGTTCACGGACCTGACCGATGCCAGGATGTCATCGTATCCCATGATGCCGTTTTTCACAGGGCCGATGTCGTCGGTGCTGACTTCAACAGTAACGCTCTGCTCATCGCCCAGATAATTCTCTTTTAGCGCAAAAGCCCCATAATACGTGCACAGGTCCTGTCCGCCTCCCTGCCACTGGGGAATCACCATCGTTTTAGAAATCAGCTTTCTCATCGCTGCTTTTCCTTTCCTGAATTCGCGTTTATCAGATTGTTCATCGTTTTAGTAATTGCCTTGATGTCATATGGTTTCGAAAGATGGTCATCCATCCCTGCCTCCATTGTGACCTTGCGGTCTTCCTCAAAGGCGTTGGCCGTTACGGCAACAATTGGTATCTTCGCCTTGGCCGGATCTTCCAGCCCGCGAATCTGTCTGGTCGCTTCATATCCGTCCATGACCGGCATCTGGATATCCATCAGGATGATGTCATAATACCCTGCCGCGGCGTTTTTTATCTTATCGACAGCAACCAGACCGTTCTCAGCGATATCAATTGTCACTCCGGTTTTTTCCAGAATGGCAACCGCAATCATCTGGTTCATTTCGTTGTCTTCTGCCAAAAGCACCCGTTTTCCTGTAAAATCAAGCTGCTGTTCTGCTTCCGACGTGTCGGTATTCGCTTTATTTGCTTCCGTGTCTGATGCGGTTTTGAAAGGAACACGAACAATGAATTCGCTTCCCTTTCCTTCTTCCGAGTTTACGGTTATTGAGCCGCCCATCTTGTCAATGATGCTCTTTGTAATGGCCATGCCCAGACCAGTCCCCTGAATTCCGCTCACTGTGGTTGTGCGTTCACGTGTGAACGCGTCGAAAATCGTTTTTCGGAATTCCTCACTCATCCCGATTCCATTATCTTTAATACGGAACTCATATTCAGCTGATTCTTCGGAACCAGCGGGCCTTTCCCCGGCGCTGAAATTGATTGTTCCCCCTTCAGGCGTGAATTTGATGGCATTGGACAGGATGTTGAGCAGCACCTGGCTCAAATGGAGTTTATCTGTAACAACATTCCCATGCTTCAGGTTGCCGGTATCAATAGACAGCTCCAGATTTTTCGCTTCTACATCTGCCTGTGTAATCAGCCTGATATCATCGATCAGTTCCTCCAGATCAACATTCTCCTCTTCAATCGTAAGGTTGCCGCTTTCAATCCGGCTCATATCCAGCACATCATTGATCAGCGAAAGCAGATGCTGGCTCGATACGGAGATCATGTCCAGATAGTTCCGTACCAGCTCGCTGTCATCCGCGTGTTCCGCAGCGAGACCTGTGAATCCGACGATGGCATTCATCGGCGTTCTCATGTCATGGGACATGTTGTTCAGAAAAGCAGTCTTCGCCCGGTTGGCAGACTCCTTTTCTATGATTACACGCCTTGAACGTCTGATGTCCCGGACAAGGAAAGAAATAATGATTGCGGCTATGGCAAGGATCAAAAGCACAAACAGCGCGAGATGATCCATAATGATATCTTTAATCGTATAAGTGTACAGCTCGTTGGTATGGCGATGGGCAATGCTCTGGGCGAAATCAGCCCCGACAATACTGATTCCTCTGTTCAGAATCTTCAGAAGGCCTTCATTGCCGATCTTTACACCGTAACAGCGATCATCGTTTTGTGCCAGCTGTTGCATGGACAGCTTATGGTATTTGCTGTTTTTCAGGATGTCATTCGCTCTGAGTCCGTTCAGTGTTGTACATCCCGCTTCCCCGGCCAGCACCGCACTTAAGCAGTCATCGATCGATGGATATAACGTAACCTTGGCATCAGGAAAATATGTGAGAACATAGTAGTATTGCATGCGGTTGTTTTCATTTACCGCAAAGTGCCGAACCACATCCTCAGAGTATTCGCCCTTGAAAACGAGCTGCGTGGAAACAGAGACAACCGGATTCGACTGATGAATATCGTTCTCTTCAGAATAGTAAAACCCTCCGCCTACCGGGAATGCCGCGTCGATTTTCTCTGCGTCTACATCCGCGATCATGTCATCGTAGCTTTGGTAACCGCGGTAATTCACTTTCAGGTCCTCGATTCCCAGCTGCTTGATTATCTCCGATGTCATGTCCTTAACAATACCGGTCGCATTTCCCTCTTCATCGGTACCACTGTAAGGCATGTAGTTTTCCAGATATCCGATACGCAGTTCAGAATGCTCATCCAACCATGCTTTCTCTAATGCGGAGAAAGTCTTTGCAGACAAGGTCGATGGATAATACTTGGCCTTCAGCGAGTAAACGTAATTGGGTTCCTCCACGGAAAGCATTTCCTGAGCAGTATTCAGCTCTTTCAGGAGATCAGGACGGTCTTTCGCAACACAGAGATAGTAATCTGACTCTCCGAACGGTATCACGATCTCCGCGTCTTTTCTGCCGTAAGCCCCGTCGCCTTCTGCTGCCAGGACGTCCAGCTTCCCGGAATCAAAATCAGCAAAAAGGGTTCTGTAATCCTGATATAGTCTCACATTGGCATTCACATTCTTTTCCGTCAGAAAACGATTCAGAACGTCCTTCATTGCACTGTCCAGCACGCCGATCGTTTTTCCGGAAAGGCTCGCCGGATCGGTCGTGATATCCGTATCCGAACCATGCTTGACCAGGTTATATGTCTCATCGCCCATTGGCTGCTCCGGATAACCGATCAGTTCTTCTCTGTCTTCCTTCCAGGCAAGACCTGCCAGAAGATCTATCTTGCCGTCCAAAAGCATCTGATACAGGTCGCTGAAGCTTCCGTAGACATATTCATACTTCCATCCGGTGTATTCGGACAGCTTCATGTAGTACTCGTAAGCGTACCCTTTCTTGGCCTCTCCTGCCTTTGCGCCTTCCTGGAATACTTCGTTTTCGTAGTAGCCAATCAGAACCGTTTCTTCATCTGTCTGCGCCGCATACGCGCAGCTTGGCTGAATCATCCACAAGCCCGCGAGCAGACATATAATAGCCGCACCCACTATAGAAAGTATGCTCTTTTTTTGATTTTTCTTTGTACTCATTTTCATTTATTCCTTTAAAAGTTTCTCCACTTCCGACCGCTTTTCGTACAAAACGCAACCGCCTGTATGCTCATCTTCAAGGAGGCTTCCCTCACGCAGTTCATGAAACAGCTTCGACCGCATCGCTTCTTTTAGTGAAGTATCCTTTACATTAATGTCCGAATACGGTGAAAACGGGCACGGCTCGGCGCCTCCGTGTGAATTTATATGGAACAAGCCTCTGCCCGCAGCGATGCATCCTCCCGACGCCTTCTCATCTCCCGGGAAGGACACGTAGACCATATCCTGAAGTTCCTTCCGTAATCTGATGATTTCAGAATCCAGATACGAACGTTCCTGATCAGTTGGCGCAAGGTGGCTGTCATCTTCTGACGTCGGCACATATTCGATGTAGACCACCAGCTTGCATCCCATCTCCGCCAGTTCTCTGAGGAACGCATCCGATGACACCTCCCTGACGTTTTCTGTCGTCACTGTGATGGATGCCCCGAAGATCATGTTCTTCTCCCGGAAGGTGCGCATGTTATCCAAAAGCAGGTCGTAGATTCCCTCTCCTCTTCTGGCGTCGGTCTGCACTCTTCCTCCTTCCATGCTGATTACGGGGACGAGATTCCGGCACCGATCGAATAATTTGAAATACTCCTCGTCGATATACGTTCCGTTAGTAAAAATCGGGAACAAAATATCCGGATGGTCTGAAGCCTTCCTGATAATATCCTTTCTCAGCAGTGGCTCGCCGCCGACAAGCATGATGAAGCTGATGCCCAGTTCCTCCGCTTCCCTGAAGATGCAATCCCATTCCCCTGCGGTAAGCTGCGCTTCAGGTATCTCATCATTGGTCGAATGGATTCCTCTGGCGTAACAACCGGCGCAGTGCAGATTGCAGCTGCTTGTTATGCTGGCAATCAGAAGCGGCGGAATGTGTTCTCCGGCTTTTTCCGCTTCTTTACGGACATGCGATTCTTTTCGGCTCGCAGCCGCGAATTTCAGGAGATACGCCGTCTCTCTCGGATTCTTCGCGGTTGCTTTGAGAGAATCCGATATGACACGATCAACGCCTTTTGTCATATATTCCTGAATATCAAACTGCTCTTTCACAATACTGCTCCCCCAACAATAACCGGGTGCATCAGAATATCTCTGCAATCATGCACCTTGCGGAACCGCCGCCATTCTGCTCGATGCACTCCAGATCAGGAGTGATGAGCGTCATCTTTGACTCAAGAAATTCTACTTGTTCTTTGGTCAGGCTGTTATATGCGGCAAGGGACATGACCAGACATGGCTGCCCATCCTTATTGTGCAGTTCAAGCATGTTCCCCGCGAAATGGTTCATCTGATCAAATGTTATCTCTACAATTGTCTTTCCTGTGCCCTCAATGGACTCCTTGACTTCTGTTCTCTGCGCTTCATCCTGAATCGCTTCCAAACATACCACCGCCACGTCAGTTCCGACATGCATCATAACATTTGTGTGGTATATTTCTGTTCCATCAGCGCCGACGGCTTTGAATAAGACCGGCGAATAGCCAAGTTGTTTGCAGAAATCTTCCAGCACCGTCCTGTTTGTTCTCGGCGACTCACACGCATAGGCAATTTTATTGACTCTGTCCAGAACCATGGATCCCGTTCCTTCAAGGAACAGGCCTTCCTCCTCATAGTGCGTCAGGTCAACAACTCTCTCCTCGTCGAAATTTGCTTCGATTGCCTCTAGCGCTGCAGGCTTTCTTTCAAGGCGTCTGTTTTCCGCAAACATCGGATAAAGGACCAGCGTTCCGTCATCATGGGTGGAGAACCAATTATTCGGAAATACAGAATCAGGAGTATGCGGCTTCTTCGTATCTTCCACCGCGATTACATTGATTCCGTTATCTTCAAGCAGTTTGATATACGCGTCTGATTCTTCTCTGGCTTCTTCAGCGGTGTTGCTCTGATTATCTTCCTCCTGAAATGCATTATTCACTGCTGTCTCTTCATTGTAATCAAAAGCTACAGGGCTGACCATCAAAACAGTATCCGTCGTCTGTGAAGGAGTTTCTGTCTTCGCACCTGTGTTCAGAAACACCAGCAGAGCTGCAACAATCGCCAGAACAACCAGCGCGAATACAACGATTCTTTTTCTCTTTTTTGATTCAACCATAACTTAAAACTCCTTATAGCATATACATAGCTATTTTACCATAATTGAAGGCAAGCAAAAAGCCTCAGGAACGATTTGTTCCCGAGGCTTTTCATTCATTATTTCGTTTCAGATGCTTACTTCTTCGACTTCTTCTCGGAGTTCAGGCAACACCAGTACTGCCTTCGCAGAAAGTACTCTTACAGTATTGTCGGAATCACATTTAGGACAGCGTCTCATCGGACTATTTCTCCTTTTCCCCGTTACCGGATCGATTCCCCAAGCTCATAGGCCTGTTCGACTTCCGCCTTGCCTTCTGTGTCCCCCGGTTGGGTCACATGCCCGCAGAGGATCTTGCCCAGGCTCTTCCAGCCGATATGATCTTCCAGATGGTCATACCAGTGAACGCTCTCTTCGAAACCGGCGCCTTCCGCTGCCATGATCAGCACGGATTCCTTGACCGGATTACGATAATTCGGATCACCTTCCGCAATGGCGAACAGTCTGTCAAATGCATTCTTCAGGAATCCGGATATCGACCAGTAATACAGCGGCGACGCCAATACTACAACATCCGCCTCCCGATATGCCGGATAAATCTGCTCCATATCATCTCTTTGGGAGCATGGATGCTCCGGATCCTTGCCCCCCCTGCCAACAGCCGATACAGCCATTGATCCTCATGGATGACAGATGGAATTCGGTCACTTTGTTTCCGGCTTCCTCCGCGCCGCGTGCAAAGGCTGCCGTCAGCGCTGATGTGTTTCCGCTCTTTCGCGGACTTCCATTCAAAATGATTATGTTTTTACTCATGTGTGCAATCCTCCTGGCCTTAATAATAATCAATTTAGATAAACCATCACCTTCACATCTCCATTACTCAGAAGTTCTGTCAGTTCATCCTCTGTCATGTCCACATGCCCCAGCATCGTATAGTTCCAGGAGTTGGTGCCGTAGAATATGACGATCTGATCACCAGAATACAGTACAATATCGCCTGCCTTTGCAGTTATCTGCTTATCATTGCTGGTAATACTCTGTCCAATCGGTCCGACCTGTTCGAAATCACCATACATACTCATTTGGATTGTGATTGGTTCGTTCTCCACCAAAGATTTCAGTTCAGAAACGGAAGCATTCTTCTCCCAACTGACCGGAATCTCTGTATCATCGATTCTTAGTTTCATGTCTCTACCCGTTTGCTCCACGTCCTGCGTGATCTGGGTATAGTCTGCACCTGAAGACCCTGCGCACCCGGTCAGCGCTGCCATTATCACTATCGAAAATATGATTGCTATTCTCGCTCTCATCACCTAATCTTACTCTCCGAAATATGTCCTGATTTGCTGCATCCTGTTACTCTGTTCAACGCCAAACGGACATCTGCTGTCACAGTGACCGCAGCCGATGCAGTCTGCTGCCCTATGCTCGAGCGTACGATAATGTTCTGCTGCAAGCAGATCTCCTGCCTTTGCAAGGTCGTAGTATTTGTTTATCAGACCGACATCCAGTCCTGCTGGGCAAGGGCTGCAGTGGTTACAATAGACGCAGGTCCCTTCCATATCAACAGATTCAAAGGACGCAATCACTGAATAGTCTCGCTCTTCTTCCGACAAATCGTGATATGCAAGCAATTCTTCCACTTCCTGACGGTTGCGCGCCCCTGCCAGAACAGACAGCACGCTGGGTCTGTCGAGTGCGTAGTGGATGCACTGCGCCTTCGTCAATGCGACTTTGAAAGGTGATTGCTTCGCGTCCAGCAACTGCCCGCTGCTAAACGGCTTCATGACTGTTATGCCAAGACCTTCTGCTTCACATCTGCGGTAGACACTGTTTCTGTCGCTTAAGCTGCCCTTGGCATATTCTCCCTCGCCGCTGTCATAGGCCGGGTTAACAGAAAACATGAGCAGATCCGGGCCGACTTCGTCGAGAACCTTCTGTATGACTGATGGCGTATGCGATGAAAAGCCGATATGATGCACGGCGCCTGTCTTTTTCAGTTTGTAGATATAGTCCAGAACGCCATTCTCCTGGAATGTTTCCCAGTCCTTTTCTTCATCCAGACAATGGATGAATCCATAATCGATGTAATCTGTCTTGAGTTGTGAAAGCTGGCTGTCAACAGATTTCTTTACTATGTCCAGATCCAGAGACCATCCATAGACACCCTGAGAGTATTCCGCCCCAAAATGAATCTGATAGAAAACATTTTTACGGACATCCGCGAGTGCTTCTCCAAAAATCGGATACGTGTCACCATGTCCTGCTGCCAAATCGAAAATGTTGATGCCTCCTTCGACGGCACAATGCAGTGCACGAACACCTTCTTCCATTCCCGCTTCAAACAGGTATGCTGTTCCAAGTCCGATTTCACTAAACTTGTCACCTGTTTTTCGGTTTAGCCTGTACTCCATTCATTCTGCTCCTTTTGTCGTGTCATAAAGCTTTTGCATGTTTTTTATTATAGCATACATGGTACACCCATCAGGGAAACCAGTTCTTTCAAAAGCACAAAAAAGCCTCGAGAACAGTTCGTTCCCGAGGCTTTTCATTCATTATTTCGTTTCAGCCGTAAGCTTACTTCTTCATCTGTGCTGCTACTTCAGCCGCAAAGTCTTCTTCCTTCTTCTCGATGCCTTCGCCGACTTCGAATCTGATAACCTTAGTCAGCTTCAGATCCTTGTCAACTGTTCCCAGATACTGAGCAACAGTCTGCTTGCCGTCTTCAGCTCTTACGTAAGTCTGATCGAGCAGGCAGCTTTCCTTCAGCTGCTTTGAAACACGGCCTTCAACCAGACCCTTGAAGATCTTGTTTTCAGCGATTTCCATCTTAGCAGCAATCGCAAGACCTGCCAGCTTTGTCTTTGCTTCTTCTGAGAGGAAGTTCGGCAGATAGTTGAAGTTGAACTTCTTGTCTGCTCTCTTCTCAGCCAGGATTGCAGTGTCTTCCTCGCCCCATACGCCGTCTACCTTGTCGAGGAGTCCGTTCAGGATTGGCTTAGGAAGTGAGAACGGATCGTTCAGAGCGCTCTCCAGAGTGATCTTTCTGATGTTCGCCATCTCATCCTCTGAGATTTCGTCTCTGCTTACATACTGAGGGTTCATTGCCGCAACCTGCATTGCAATGTTCTTCAGTGCAGTCTTGTTCTCATCATTGTCAGCTCCTTCAGCAGCAACGATAACGCCGATGTTTCCGCCGCCGTGAATGTATGAAGCCAGAACTTCTCCGGAAGCCTTGTCGATTCTTCTTACTGACATGTTCTCACCGATCTTTGCAATAAGAGCTGTCAGAGCTTCACCGACTGTTGATCCTTCAAAAGCCATAGCCTTGAAAGCTTCAATGTCATTGCTTTCTGCATCCAGAGCCAGCTTGGCCAGACCGTCTACGAATCCGATGAACTCATCGTTCTTCGCAACGAAGTCAGTCTCTGAGTTGACTTCTACGATTGCAGCTGTCTTGCCGTCTTCTGAGAAAGCAGTCTTAACGAGACCCATGGCCGCGATTCTTCCGGCCTTCTTTTCAGCCTTTGCGAGACCCTTTTCCTTCAGGATTTCTACGGCCTGATCCATATCTCCGTCAGCTTCGACGAGGGCCTTCTTGCAGTCCATCATGCCGGAGCCTGTCATTTCACGGAGTTCTTTTACCATCTGTGCAGTTACTGCCATTACTCTTCCTCCTTCACTTCTTCAGCTGCTTCCGCATCGGCTTCTTCTGCCTTTGCTTCTTCTGCTTCTTCTACAGTTTCAGCAACTTCTTCAGCCGGTTCGCTGTCGTCAAAGCTTTCGCCCTGCTTAGCTTCGATTACGGCGTCTGCCATGCAGCTTGCGATGAGCTTGACTGCTCTGATAGCGTCGTCGTTAGCCGGGATGATGTAATCTACATCGTCAGGGTCGCAGTTTGTATCAACGATACCTACTACAGGGATTCCCAGAGTTCTGGCTTCTGATACGGCGATCTTTTCCTTCTTAGGGTCAACTACGAAGATAGCGCCAGGCATGCCCTTCATTTCCTTGATTCCGCCAAGGTTCTTGTCGAGCTTCTCATACTCAGCTCTGAGCTTGAGTACTTCCTTCTTTGACAGCTTGTCGAATGTGCCGTCTGCTTCCATCTCTTCGATGTCGTAGATTCTCTTGATTCTCTGTGAAATGGTCTTGTAGTTAGTGAGCATTCCGCCCAGCCATCTCTGGTTTACAAAGAACATGTCGCATCTCTTTGCTTCGTCCTCGATAGCGGCCTGAGCCTGCTTCTTGGTTCCTACGAAGAGAATCGGCTTTCCTGACTCTGCGACTTCCTTGACAAAAGCATAAGCTTCGTCGATCATCTTTACAGTTTTCTGCAGATCGATAATGTAGATACCATTTCTCTCTGTGAAAATGTAAGGAGCCATCTTAGGGTTCCATCTTCTGGTCTGATGTCCGAAGTGAACGCCTGCTTCCAGTAACTGTTTCATTGAAATAACTGACATTCTTTTTCTCCTTTCGGTTTTTAGTCCTTCCACGCGGGCACCTCCGGAAATAAACCTTCTGCACGCCTATACGCCGCATATTCTGCGCGTTTCTGGCGCGACAGCCCCATGGGCCGTTAAGGCACCGTCTTCCCTTTTGCACGCGTGTGCTGAATAATTGATTTCGGGCCGCCCGTCCGCGGACGGCACCGACCATAAATATACTATAAAACCCTTGCCATTGCAAGGAAAACTTCGCTTCAAGGGTTTCGGCTGAATTGTTTAGAAATTATAATGACGAATACCCTTTGCGGGGTCTGTCCGACGCCGGCGGCGCGGGCTGCCATGAATGTGAAAATATGGAGGAATAATATATGGCTAGTATTATTTTCATTAAAGTTCGGCAGACTACCTACGCCGTCAGATTTGAAACGATTTTGTATATGGAAAAGAAAGCTCGGCAGATCACTGTCCACCTCACGGAAGGAGAAGACATACGTTTCTACGGCAAGTACTATGAGGTGATGCCTTTTCTCGACAGCCGGTTCGTTCACCCTCACGAGAGCTATGTCATTAACATGCAGTGGATTTACAGACTGGGTCAGAACGAAGCTGTGATGTACGGAGGGGACAGGATCAAGCTGGGCAACAGATGCTTCGGAAGGCTTAGAAAGGCATACAAAGGTTACATACAGGAAAACATTAATCGCCGGCCGGAGTTCCAGAGCGATAATAAATAGTTGTTTTTTTGTGGGGTAGCCTCCGTTTTCCGACAGCGGACGGACCCCGCATCTGAAGGTCCGACATCAGGCCGGCGCGAAATAAAAAATCCCGGACGAGGATTGCTCTGCTCCGGGATCGCGTTCTTTCATGGCAATTAAAGCCTCGCCTTAGTCCTCTCTGTAAGTGATCAAATCTTCAGCGATTTCATTTGCCGCAATTGATACAGGTTTGGTAACGTCTTCTTCTGTCAGCTTAGGAACGCCGTCGATGACCTCTCTGGCTCTCTTCGCTGCCAGTATTACCAGTGTGTAGCGGCTGTCAGCCTTGGTTCTTATTTCATTAACTGATGGATATAACATAATCAGACCTCCTTGCCCTTTTCTATTCTCATAACCTGCTGCACTTTCCATACAGCTGTGTTCAAATCATCGTTCAATACCAGATAATCAAACTCGTCCGCCTGTGCCATGTCGTCCATGGCCTGGGCTATGCGGCCCTCGATCTGCTCCTCTGTCTCCGTGCCTCTGCCTCTGATGCGGGCCTTGAGTTCTTCCACAGAAGGCGGCGCGATGAAGACCAGAACCGCTTCCGGATACGCATCTCTCACCTGGAAAGCGCCGTGGTAATCGATCTCGAGCAGCACATCGTACCCCTGCTCCATCCATTCCACGACAGGCCCCCGCGGCGTTCCGTAGTAGTTATCTACGAACTTGTTGTGCTCCAGCAGCTGCCCTTCACGCAAAAGCTCCTCGAACTTTTCCTTGCTCACGAAGAAGTAGTCCTTGCCTTCGACCTCTCCCTCCCGCGGCGCTCTAGTCGTCATGGAGACGGAAAACCGAAGATTATCATCGGCCTCGAACAGCTTTTTGCATATTGTGCCTTTGCCGACCCCTGACGGGCCGGATATTACGAATAATTTACCTCTAGTCATTGATTATCCTCTGGTCACTGACGCATTATATCATACACTATTAGTAATATACAAACAAATTTAAGCCGTTGCTTTTTTCTACTCGATATTCTGCACCTGCTCGCGGATCTTCTCGATTTCGCTCTTTGCCTCAAGCATCAGTGAGGTGATCTCGAGGTCGTTTGCCTTTGAACCTATGGTATTCGCCTCACGGTTCATCTCCTGAACCAGGAAGTCCAGCTTCTTGCCGATGGCTCCGTCACCATCAGTAAGGAATGTCCTGAGCTGATTCATGTGGCTGTCCAGACGCACAAGCTCCTCGGTAATGCTGGCCTTGTCCGCGAATATCGCAGCCTCAACGAGGATCCTCTCCTCGGGCACATCAACCTTGTCGTCCAGCAGCTCCTGGATGCGGCTGTACATCTTGTCTTTGTACTCTATGGCTACCTGCGGAGCCCGCTCGCCTATCTTTCTGACGATTTCCTTGACCGTTTCGCCCCTGTTGATCAGATCTGCCGCGAGTTTCTCGCCTTCGATGGCTCTCATCTCGCCCAGATTAGCCGCTGCGAGCTCAACCGCCTTGCAAATGGACGCGGAAACCTCCTCCTCATCGGCCACATCCGGAATTACCTTGAGTACGTCCGGCATGGACGAGACGAGTCCGATGTCGATATCACCCTCCAGATCGTAGCCTTCCTTAAGTTCGCGCAGTCTGGCGATGTACTGGTCGGCTACCGGAGTGTTGAGGTTTACGGTGATATCTCCTTCCGTCAGGTTCTCCACTATGATTGAAACGTCGGCCTTGCCGCGCTTCATCTGCTGCTTCACGATGCCCTTGATCTTCTCCTCTGCGAATGAGTACCGTTTGGGCATCTTTACGGTAATATCCGCGTACCTGTGATTAACTGTCTTGATTTCGACGATTACGTTCCTTTTCCCATCGGAAAATTCCCCTCTGCCGAAACCTGTCATGCTTTTGATCATACAATTTTCTCCTGTTTCTTTATAATTTATGATACTATTGGTATTGTAAAGCAAAAGGAGTTCATTGTCAAAAAATGTCATACGATGGAGTGGTAACCTGCGCAATGACGCAGGAGCTAAAAAAAGAGCTGTCATCAGGCAAAATCGAGAAGATCTACCAGCCTGAGCCGGACCAGCTGCTTCTGTCCGTGCACACTGCCCGGGGCAGAAGGAAGCTGTTTATTTCCGCGTCCGGAAACCACTCCGGCGTCTATCTGACGGAGAACTCACCCGAAAACCCGGTGCAGCCGCCTCTCTTCTGCATGGTGCTCCGTAAGCACCTGGGAGCGGCCCGCATACAGGATATTCATCAGCACGGCTGCGAGCGCATCATCGAAATCGACCTGGAGACAGTGGACGAGCTGGGTTTCAACGTGAACAAGCGGCTCATCTGCGAGATCATGGGCAAGCACTCGAACGTGCTTCTGGTGGATTTAGGCACGGGAAAGATCATCGAAAGCATCAAACACGTGGGAATAGACGTAAACCGCGCCCGCCAGATCCTTCCAGGCAAGCTCTACGAGTACCCTCCGGCACAGGACAAGATCCCGTTCATGGAGGTCACCGAAGACGACATAATAAAACTTACGGTTGACCAGCTTCAGCCTGAGAGAAACATCCTCGCCGGAGTTCAGGGCGTATCTCCTGCCCTGGCACAGACCATCGCGTACGCTGATCAGGCCATCGAAGGCGCTTATCAAAACACTCCGTACGGGTTTCTCGACAGCATGCGCCGTTCCATCGGGGAATCGACCTACCGGCCGCGCGTCTACATCAAAAACGGCGTACCTGCCGACTTCCATATCGTGCCGCTTTCGGCCTACGAATCCGACGACTCCTACGAGGCGATGGCTTTTGATACTCTCAGCCAGGCTGCCGAGTACTTCTTCGTCAACAGAGAGTCCTCGAACACAGTCAAGCAGCGTTCAGGCGATCTGAACCGCCACATCAAGGCCATTCTGGACAAGCTCAGGCTCAAGGTGCAGCGTCTCAACGAGGATCTCGCAAAGGCAGCCGATTCTGATAAGTACAGGCTCTACGGCGAGCTCCTAAACGCGAATCTCCACACTGTCAGACAGGGGGATAAAAAAGCCGTAGTAACGAGCTACTACGACGGTTCCCAGGTCGAGATTCCTCTCGATCCGCGCTACAACCCTGCCCGCAACGCCCAGAACTACTTCAAGAAGTATGCAAAAGGCAGGACGGCCCTCAAGGAAAAGCAGATTCAGCTGGATGAGACCATGGCTGAGATCGAATATCTGGAATCAGTCTATTCATTTACCGAACGCGCCGGCTCAGTCGAGGAAATAGACCTGCTGCGCGCCGAGCTCACCGAAGGCGGATATCTCCGCCAGAGAAAGAGCAGAAGCAAAGGCAATAAAACCCGCAAAGCGAAGCCTAAGCCTCACCAGTACACCCTTCCGTCGGGGAAGACTGTTCTGGTGGGCAGAAACAACAAGGAAAACGATTTCCTGACATTCAAAAAGGCCTCATCCTCCGACATTTGGCTTCACGCCAAGGACATTCCGGGATCCCACGTAATCCTCGTGACTGAAGGCGAAGCGCCTTCAGAGGACGATCTCCGCCTGGCCGCGCAGATTGCCGCGTTCCACAGCAAGGGATCTGCTTCCGCTAATGTCCCGGTGGACTACACCAAAGTCAGATACGTGAAGAAGCCTTCAGGTTCCAAACCGGGATATGTAATTTTCACTCATAACCGGACTCTGTATGTTGACCCGGCAATCCCAGAATAAATATGCTGATCCGGCTATCCCAGAATAAACTGGATCATGCTGTCTATTACTTCGTCTCCTTTGGAGACTTCGTTTCCGTTGTGTATTTCATGGAGGAAGTCCGGCCACTCGATCATCTGGACTTTACAGCCTTTGCGCTTAAGGTTCTCATAAACCTTGCGGGTGCCGTCGATGCTGCAGATTTTATCCGCAGTACCGTGCATAATCATGGTAGGGATGTCTTTTGCCCTGCCGTTGTCCTCCAGCTTTCCGTCCTCAAGAGCCCTTCCTATGCTGAATCCTTCGAAGGCGCAAAGGAGCGAAATTCGTGTGTGTACCATCGGGTTGGACAGGTAAGGCTGCACTGAAGCGGGATTTCCCAGCAGAGACTCGTCTACGCTGCTGCCGATGGTCATTGACGGCGCAATGCTGCTCATGAACTTCACGATTCCGTAGAGCGGGCCTTTTACCGGTCTGACAAGTCTCACCCAAGGAGCCGAAATCAGATACTTAACCGGAACATCGTTCAGCTCACCCCTGCTTCTGTAATCCAGAGTCAGATTTCCGCCCATGCTGTGACCGTAAAGAACGATTTCCTTGTTCGGGTACTTCTTTCTGGCGTAGAGCAGAAGGTCGCTTATGTCCTTCAGAACCTCTTCTCTTGGTGCGCAGTGGCCGAGAGGGCCCACTGAATCGCCGTGTCCCCTAAGATCCATGGAAACTGTAGCGATTCCCTTCCTGCGGAAGGCTTCGGCAACTCTGTCATATCTGCCGCCGTACTCGCCTATTCCGTGCACAATGCAGACTACCTTTACCGGATCAGCCAAAGGCCAGCTGTACCCTCTTATTATTCCCTTATCAAGCTCTTTGAGTGTAAAAGTGTCGTACATCAGAAAATCCTCCTCCGAAATATCAGATTTTTACAAAAACAATATCGTATTTATCCATTTATTTCCTTTTTTCTTGAAGTCGCTCTCCTGCAGTTCTAAATTATCCCTACAAAAGGAAAGGAGATAAAAAACATGTCCGGCAAGAAAGCTTCAACCTCTAAAAAGAAGTGCAGTTTCTGCGGCTGCACCTATGAGACATTTTCATTCAAGCACGGCTACGTCTGTGACGGATGTCTCCAGTATATCAAGAGCAACTACAATCCCGATGACCGGAAACGCGATGAATCTGTCCCTGATGAGCAGTTATCTGATGAAACGGACTGCTCATCCACGTAGCTTGTTCAGCACCTTGGTGAAATCCTCCGGCAGAGGGCTTTCGAACTCCAGATACTCTTCCGTAACCGGATGGACGAATCCCAGAACAGCGGCGTGGAGCATCTGTCTCTTCGCCCCTTCCCTGTTCTTCGACGGACCGTAAAGCTCATCCCCAAGCAGCGGGTGCTTGATATGCGCCATGTGGACGCGTATCTGGTGGGTTCTGCCCGTCTCCAGCTTCGCCTCTATCAGAGTGTACTTCCCGAACCGCTCAAGCACTCTGTAGTGAGTCACTGCGCTTCTGGCGCTCTCATATCCGGGTGCGCCTTTCGCTATGACAGCATTCCTGAGGCGGTTTCCGGGGTCTCTTCCAATAGCCGCGTCTACAGTCCCTTCATCCTCTTTGATGTTGCTGTAGACTATGGCCCTGTACAGCCTGTTTATGGAGTGCTCCTCGAGCTGGCGAGCCAGACCCGCGTGGGCCCTGTCCGACTTTGCCACGACGAGCAGTCCGCTTGTGTCCTTGTCTATCCTGTGGACTATGCCCGGCCTGATCACTCCGTTTATGGACGAAAGCTGGTCACCGCAGTGGTACATGAGCGCGTTTACGAGAGTTCCTGTGTAGTTGCCCGGCGCAGGGTGAACGACCATTCCCGCCGGCTTGTCAACCACAAGCAGATCAGCGTCCTCGTAAACCACATCGATAGGGATGTCCTCAGCCTCCACTTCAAGCTTCTCAGGCTCAGGAATCTCAATGACGACGAGGTCGCCTTTGCTGCACTTGTACTTCTTTGAGTCGCAGACTGTCCCGTTTACCGATACAGCACCCTTCTCGAAGAGCTTCTGGATGAAGCTTCTCGAGTAATCTTCGAGTCCTGCAGAAAGAACCAGGTCAAGCCTGGTTCCACTCGTCTCTTCCGTAATATTGAATTCTTCTCTAATAATGTTTCCCATGAACCAAGCCTATTTTTCATCCTTCATGGATCTCAGCGCGTACAGAAGCATGAGTCCGCAGCCGACGCATATGCATATGTCCGCCACGTTGAAAACAGGAAAGCTTCCGAAGTCGAGCATGTCGACAACATATCCGTAAAGCGTCCTGTCTACGATGTTGCTCAGGCCTCCTCCGCAGACAAGGGCCAGTCCCGTATTGAAAACAGCCGGGAACTTTTTGTTAAACCCTATGAGGAACACAAGGACCGCGGCCAGAAGCGCTGCGGTCAATATGATTATCACCGTCTGATGCCCGTAGAGCATGCTGAAGGCGACTCCCCTGTTCTGCACATAGGTTATGTGAAAAAAGTCTCCGAGCACAGCGACAGTATCGCCGGGCTCGAATCCGCTTTTTACCAGAGCCTTAACTATCCTGTCGAGGACTATGACTGCGGCAATTATTACTGCGTAGATCATAGTTTACCTGTGTGGATAGTGTCCTGAGTAACTACTGTCTCGAGCGGCTCTTCATCCTCAGCAACAGGCAGGTCTTCGAAATCAACTATGCTGCTTGCGGATACTTCCTCTCCCCTGCTGGACTCGAATCTCTGAAGCTCGTTTTCCAGCATTCTCTTGTAGCGGGTTCTGAACTCGATGTATCTGGCTCTGATGTTCTGGTTCTCCTTGGTTAGAGCCTCAGACTCCTCACGCGCGTTCTTGATCATGAGCTCAGCATCCAGCTCAGCGTTCTTTAGCAGAATCTCCGCGCGCTTTTCGGCGCTTGCTGCGATGTCAGTCATTAGAGACTTGGCAGCCTGAAGTGTTTCAACAACGTTGCCTTCAGTGTTTCTGATCCGCTCAAGTTCCTCCACCAGCCTGCTGTTTTCTTCTTTGGTCTCGCGGAGTTCGTTAAGAAGTCTGTCCAGATCCAGAGTTATCTCGTCGAGGAACTCATTGACTTCCTCTTCCTTGTAACCTCTGACAGCTTTAGTGAATTGTTTTTCCTGAATATCGATAGGTTTTATCATCGATCTTACCTTTCTGAAGTTTTACTTCCGGTCTGAAGCTTTACTTCCAAGGATTTTCGTCAGCTCCGGCGAAGCTGTAAGGCTTGTTCTCGCCGTCGGCGAAAATCGCTACGTTCTCCGGAGCGAAGATGAAGATGTTGTTCGCTACCTTCTGAACGTTTCCGTTGAGGGCGTAAGTCGCTCCTCCCAGGAAGTCGAATATCTTTCTGGCTGTATCAGTGTCAAGCTTTTCAAGATTGACTATGACAGGCTTTCTGCTTCTCAGATTGTCTACCAGTCTTGAGCACTCATCGAAGCTCTCCGGTTCGATGACTACCAGCTTGAACGCGTTGGTTATTGATTTCACTGTTTTATTCTGCATAGGCACTATGTTAGTAGTGTCATACTTCTGGGAAGGACCAACGGGTTTTCTCTGCGGCACCGGCGTCCTGTCCTGATAAGACGGCTTGTACGTTTCCTCCTCAAGTTCTTCGTCTTCGTCGTATTCTTCGATTCCGATAAGATCCCTGAACTTATTAAACATTCCCATTTTTCTTTGCCTCCTGATCCTTTCTGTACTGTACGTAATCTCTTTCTCCAAAAATTGCGCTTCCAACTCTTACAAGGTTCGACCCTGCTTCGATCGCTACCGCGAAGTCATGTGACATTCCCATGGACAGATACTCGAAGTCGAGCTTCGGGTCGTCTATCTGCGCCAGCTCGTCGTACTTGGCCTTGACCGCGTCGAAGAACGGCTTGACGTCTCTCGGGTCATCAACGATAGGAGCTACGCTCATGAGTCCTTTGATTCTGACGTTCTCAAAGTTTGCCAGAATCTCTCTCACCAGATCGCCGGCTCCGTCGATGGTAACACCGAACTTGCTCTCTTCTTCAGCCGGATTGATCTGAACCAGGATGTCCATGGTCTTGCCGGCTGCCTTTGCGCGCTTATCGATCTCCTTCGCCAGTTTGACCGAATCAACCGAATGTATCATGTCGACCTTGTCGATGATGTACTTTACTTTGTTTGTCTGCAGGTGGCCTATCATGTGCCATCTTACAGGCTTGATATCGTCGTACTTGTCCATGATCTCCTGGACCTTGTTCTCTCCGATATCCGTAACTCCGGCGTCGATTGCCGTATTAACTTCTTCCGGGGTTCTGGTCTTGCTTACAGCTACCAGAATCACATCTTCGCTTTTTCTCCCCGCTATTTCAGCCGCTTCAGAAATCTGCGCTCTGACTGTTTCGAGGTTCTTTCTAATGTCTTCCATGTCAGTTTGATTCCTCCCCAGGCTTATTGCCTTTGCATGTATTTAATCGTCGGCCAGGTCTTTCTCGAGAGCCTCCTGAGGATCACGCAGAACCTCCTGGTATACTCTCACAGTCTCGACCTGCTCGTACTTTTCGTTTACGTATATGGATTCATATATTACAGACTGCTTGCCGTCGGTTATCTTGACTTTTATCGGTCTGAAATATGTATCGCCGTCCTTCGTCTTGACGTAGACGCCCTTCTGGCCGTTCTTCTCTATGATGCACTCGTTGTCCACTATGAGGCCCATGGTGTTGCTCTGAACGACGGTCATGTCCACCTTCCTGGCGCTGCAGAAATCCTCGTAGTAACAGTTGAGGTAGAAGACCATTCTGACGAACTCTCCGTCGCGCTTTATGGTCCTCACTTTGGCGTCCAGAGCGGTATCGCCGATTGTGATTCTGACCTTCTCGCCTTCCTCATACTTCCTGGCGTCAGCCTTTTCGACCCAGGAGATTATGTACCAGGCGTCGTCGTTGGAGATCTTGTAGATCGGCTCTCCTTCGTTGACCTTCTCACGATTCAGGTCGATTTCCTTGAAGTCCAGCCCTTCGACTTTCTCCTTCTTTATCTTGTCCAGGTTGGCGCTGCAGAGATACTTCTCATTGCCGTCCATGGACAGGCTGAACACGCCGCTTATCGGAGCCACGCTTGTCGCCTGCAGCATGTCATATCCCTTAAGCTTGTCGAGATAGTCCTGATATTTGCCTTTGACCTTGTGTTCCTTTTCCTTGTCAGTTTCCGTATCGTCGATCGACTCTATTTTGGTTCCTTTTTTGACTACGGTGCCATCCTCCATGTTGTAATGGATGACGCCTGTCTTGCTGGCTACGCATACAGCCTCGTCCTTTATGATGTAACCCTCCGCCGAGCACGAGACCTCCAGCGTGCCGTTTTCGAGAACCTGAGTAGTCTCGAATTTATCGGACACCTTAGGCATCTGGAAAACAACAATATATAGTGCAACGAGTACCGCCAGATAGAGCAGCAGTATTCGCCTTGTTTTCTTTGTTATTCTTATTCTCATCAATTCATTTTACAGCAAAAGCAGGCCTATTGCAATGTACTACATATAGTTACACGCAGTTTTCAGTCTTTGCCCGGCTCATCATCCTGCCCGGCACCGTCTTTCAGTCCGGCACCATCTTTCGGTCCGGCTTCGACTCTGTCGATTACCTGACGCTCCGCCTTGCCGTATTTCTTCGTTCCGTCTTCGTTTCTGTCATTCCTGTGGGAGATGAATTCCGTATAAAGATCCGGCCTTCTCTCCTTCGTAAGCTCAAGTGACTTCTCGAGTTTCCAGAGAGCAATCTTCTGGTGGTTGCCGCTCGTCAGCACCTCGGGAACATCCATGCCCCTGTACTCTCTCGGCTGGGTGTACTGCGGGTGCTCCAGGAGACCCGAATATACCGACTCGTTCAGGGCTGAATCCTCATTGCCCAAAACCCCCGGTATCAGTCTGGCCACGCTGTCTATGAGCACCATGGCAGGAAGCTCTCCGCCTGTGAGAACGTAGTCTCCTATGGAAATCTCCTCGACGTCCCAGTAGTCCAGAACCCTCTGGTCCACTCCTTCGTAGTGTCCGCAGAGTATTACGAAGCTGTCCATCTCGGCCAGCTCCCTGATCTTTTCCTCGTCGAGTATCTTTCCCCGAGGGGACATGTAGATGATCTTTTTTGCCTTTGCATCGACGTGTTCCAGGGCACCAAAAATCGGATCGGCCATCATGACCATGCCGCCGCCTCCGCCGAATGGGTAGTCGTCGGCCTTGTTGTGCTTGTCATTCGAAAAGTCACGGATGTCCGTGAGCCTTATGTCCAGTATTCCCTTTTCCGCCGCTCTGCCCAGAATGCTCTCCTCCGTTACGGGTCTGAACATCTCAGGGAACAGAGTCAGAACGTCGATTTTCATCTTCAGTATCCTTCTTTAGTCCAGCATTCCTTCGATCAGGTGCAGCGTGACTTTGCGGGCGGGAAGATCGATGCCGAGGACAAACTCAGGCACCTTCGGTATGAGCACCTGCTTTCCCTCGTCCGTCTTCACTTCAAAAATGTCCTGGGCTGTGTTCTGTATTACATCCGTCACCTCGCCCAGGCGGCTGCCGTCTTCGAGTACGGCCTCCATTCCAATGAGGTCCCTGATGTAGTACTCCCCTTCCGGAAGCTCAGGCAGATCGTCCTCAGTTACAAAGAGCTCGCTGCCGCGCGCCTTCTCGGCCGCGTTCCTGTCGTCGATTCCCTCAAGGCCCAGAATCACCATGTTCTTCTGGGTGCGTACGCTTCTTACGCGCATGAGAACATCGTCCACATAGATGGACTCCGTATCTTCATATATGTCAGGTCTGTCAGAGTAGTTGTAGACCTTCACCTCTCCCTTGAGGCCGACTGCGCTTACGATCTTTCCAATCAGTATTTTTTCCATGCCATTCTCAATGTCATTATTTGTTCCATGACATTATCACGGGGCATGTCGGCCAAAAGCCTCATGCCCCTGTATTACAGTCTCTATTGAACTATTTCAACAACTACCTTTGCATTTGCCTTAGTTGCGGCTGCTTTGACAACAGTTCTTATTGCCTTTGCGATCCTGCCCTGCTTGCCGATGACTTTACCCATGTCGTCGGAAGCGACGCGAAGCTGAATAACAGTAGTGCCATTAGTCTCGGTCTCGGATACTTCAACAGCCTCCGGGTGTTCAACTAGCGACTTTGCAATTGCACTAACTAATTCTTTCATTGGATCACCGCTTTCTTAAAGTATACCTGTCTGCTTGAACAGTTTCTTGACTGTTTCAGTAGGCTGGGCGCCGGTCTCGAGCCACTTCTTGGCTGCTTCTTCGTCGATCTTGATTTCAACAGGATCCTTCAGAGGTGCATAGTATCCCAGCTCCTCGATGAATCTGCCGTCTCTCGGTGTTCTTGAATCTGCAACAACTACTCTGTAGAAAGGCTTCTTGTGCGCTCCCATTCTCTTCAATCTGATTTTTACCATTACTGTTTTCCTCCTGATTTGTGTTTTATATTCTTTTGAATGGTTTAACTGTGTTGATTTATATCTACCGGATTTCCCGATTAGAATCCCTTGAATCCGCCGAACATCCTGCTCATCTTGGCCGCCTGCTTCGGATTCATCATCTGCTTCATCATCTTGCGCGATTCTTCATAGCGCTTGACGAGCTGATTGATCTTCTGGACCGGCTGCCCTGAACCCGCCGCAATCCTCTTTCTCCTGCTGGCGTTGAGCAGATTCGGATCATCTCTCTCCGCCTTTGTCATGGACTGGATGATCGCCTCGAAGCATTTGAAGTCCTGCTCGCTCTGCTCGATGTTCACGTTTTTGTTTCCCGATACTCCCGGGAGCATGTCGAGCATCTTGGCGATGCCTCCCATGTTTCTGATCTGCCCCATCTGCTCGAGGAAGTCTTCCAGGGTGAACTTGTTTTTCTTTATCTTCTCTTCGAGCCTGGCCGCCTGCTCTTCGTCGTAATCTTCCTGGGCCTTCTCAATGAGTGACATCATGTCGCCCATTCCCAGAATACGGCTGGCCATTCTCTCCGGATGGAACTCGTCGAGTTCATCCATCTTCTCACCCATACCGACGAACTTGATCGGCCTGCCCGTTACCTTCTTTGTCGAAAGCGCGGCGCCGCCTCTTGAGTCACCGTCCATCTTGGTCATGATGACTCCGTCGATTCCGAGGGCGTCGTTGAAGCCT